>ENA-ORPD01001131-ORPD01001131.1-human-gut-metagenome-genome-assembly--contig:-NODE-1131-length-21435-cov-7.072965_pt1 | contig 21435 bp, 9 predicted proteins | sample MGYA00242143_ERZ509076 | MGnify/ENA primary metagenome ERZ509076 (study PRJEB26280, sample SAMEA2338706) | human gut metagenome | biome: human gut; feature: human-associated habitat; material: faeces... | reverse complement strand
ACCTAATCTCTTGCAAAGGAGATATTTATTACTCACCCTTATGGGCGCACACCGTCATAACGAAGGTTACCTTCTACCAGATATTTACCGTTATAATCATAGTTGATACGTCCGAAGAAACCGGCGTTCTTCCAATTCTTATATAAGCCTTTCAGTGTGTAACTATCAGCATCTGTAGTCAGATTGAGCACCGGCAAATCAGTTGTAACCAAGCCCGTACGAGCACCTTCCATATCACGATATTTCATAATTTCTGCTTGGAAACCACCCAATACCGTGAAATTATGCTTCTCTTTCAAAGAGAAATTATAATTCGAATAAACCGTAGGGTTCAGATAAGTCGTCTTCAGTGAGTATTCAGATACTTGATCCTTATTGGCACTGGTCAAAGCAGTATAAGTATTTTCCGGATTATCCTTGTAGTGGGAATATACAACAAACTGTTCCCAATGGTTCCAGTTATTATCAGTCTTGATATTCATCTCACCAATGATATTCCAATTCTTCAAAGGAGTGACAGTAATCTTCAACTGTTGAGCCATTGCATCTTTCTGCTCATTATGACGACCACCATCGCGCATTACACCGATATAGTTAATATCCGACATCAGATAACCATTCGGATCATAAACGGCACGCACCGGACGCGCACGACGCAGAATATGATTATAGAAATCATCATTCATATAAGTAGGACGCTCATAATCAGTACGAACCCAACGGTTAGAGTAATCTACCTTCAATGCCTTAGTCAGTTGGGCACTGATTTTAGCTGTAATAGTATAGCGGTCATAATCTTCTGTTCCATAACGCATGAAACCTTCTTGCGTCATATAGTTAGCAGAAAGATAATAAGTCATCTTATCACTACCACCACTCACGCTGACGTTATGTTCCTGTGAGGGAGCCGTATTACGATAATACTCTTTCAACCAGTTTACATTATTGGCGGAATAGTCGTAGTTCCACTTACCACCACTACCATTACCCCAAATATAGTCATCACTTTCTCCTGTCATGAAGTCATATACAAACTGACGGTACTCATCAGTATAAAGATGCTTGCCACTACCATTGTACTCAGCGTCATCAAACAAGTTCACAAATTCATAGGAGTTAGCCATGTCGGGCATCTTTATCGGTGTACTGTAGCGCATATTCATATTATAGTTGATCTGCGCACGACCAGACTTACCACTTTTCGTAGTCACCAATACAACACCAAACGGGGCACGAGAACCATAAATAGAAGAAGCGGCAGCATCCTTCAATACAGAGATACTCTCAATGTCCTGTGGATTGATTGAATTAAGATCGCCTTCCATACCGTCAATAAGAATCAAGGGAGAACCACTGGAGAAAGCATTTCCACTTGCATCCTTACCTACTGTACCCGTACCACGCACATCGATAGATTTAGTTGCATTCAACTCACCACCGTTGCCGCTATTGCTAATGTTAAGTCCCGGAATGACTCCCTGCAAAGCCTGAACAGCATTGGCAACCGGACGAGCTTCAATGTCTTTTGCCGTAGCCGTACCAACAGAACCCGTCAAATTGACCTTCTTCTGTGTGGCAAAACCTACAACCACCACTTCCTCAAGCATCTCGTTATCCTCTTTCAAGTCGATAGTGAAGAACGTTTTTCCCGCAACAGGGATTTCTTGAGCTTTATACCCCACAAAACTTACGATTAACGTACTATTAGAAGATACATTCAGAGAAAAATTACCATCTATATCAGTAATTGTTCCATTTCCGGTGTTACCTTTTTCCACAATGCTGGCACCGATAACGGGTCCCATTGCATCATTCACCACACCTTTCACTTTAATTGTTGAATTCTGAGCGCCCAAGGAAGGGGCATTCAACAGAAGAGCCATACAAACCGCTAAAGTGACACACACTTTTAGCCTGAGTTCTTCAAAGAATCTCTGTTTTTTCATTGCATAAACTTTAAGATTAAACATTCAATAAACACTTTACACTTTTAGAGCGCCTGAAATCAAAGAATATATATCTTCTTTCAGTTCGCACCGCAAATGTAAGTGCTATTAAAATAACTGTCTGAGAGACAGGTTTCAAAGAAGTGTAATTATGGTGCATGAAACAATCTTATGTATAACTTGCACCATACTTAAACCAAAAGCGGACCAATCGTACTACATATCATCTTCCACAGTTCCCCCCGTAGTGAACTTTTCCATGTACTCGGAAGGCTGCATCCCGATTTCTTTCTTGAAGCAGACACTAAAATAACGCGGATCATTGTATCCTACAGCATAAGCCAATTCGGAAACCCGCACCCGTTTCTTCTCTTCCATAATACGACAGGCAGCCTTCATACGGATATTACGAATAAAGGAAGAATAGTTCAGTCCCGTCAAAGATTTCAACTTACGGAAAAAGGTGGATTTAGTAGTGTGCATCTCTTCCAAAAATTGTGTCTGGTCAAATTCCGCATCATCAAGATGACGATTCACACACTCGATAGCACGTTGCAGGAACTCCTCATCCAAGCTGGTAAAATCCAGTTCTTTCGCTTCAAAGACCAATTGTTTCTTGAAATCCTTCATCGCCCGCTGACGACTGCGAAGCAAGTTACTGATACGGGCATGAAGCACACTCAGATTGAAAGGCTTACTAATGAAACCATCAGCACCCGATTCATAAGCTTCTACACGATCTTCTTCCTTATTCTTGGCGGTCAATAATATAATAGGTATATGGCTGGTTTCAATATTTTCTTTGATGCGACGGCAAAGTTCAATACCATCCATTTCAGGCATCATCACATCAGAGACAATCAAATCGATGTCTTCTACCTCAACCACTTCAATAGCTTCTCTTCCGTTAGTTGCCGTATAGATGACGTAGTCCGTACCCAAAAGCTTCACCATCAGATTCAATAAATCTTCGCTATCTTCTACTATCAACAACGAACGGGAAGGAGTGGTATCGGCCCCCTCTTCTTCTTTTTCTACTGCATCAGCCTCTACAATTTCTTCCACATCCGGAATAACTCCCGACAGATTCGAATCAATCTCTTCTTCGGCATAAGCCGTACGCAAGACGGGGAACGTGACTGTAAATTCCGTACCTTGTCCTTCCTCGCTCTCTGCCGTAATTGTGCCATGATGCAATACGACCAAATCACGTACTAACGACAATCCGATACCAGTTCCAATTGTTTTAAACTTCCGGTAATCTCCTTCGTAAAAACGTTTAAAAAGGTTTTTCTGAGCTTCCTTTGCAATACCGGGACCATTGTCTTTCACGACCAGACAGGCAAGGTTCTCTTCCATGCAGGTCAACCTGATGCTTATCATTCCTCCGTGACGGCTATATTTAGAAGCGTTGGACAGCAAGTTATACAGTATCTTATCCAGCTTATCCGGATCAAAATAAGCATTGAAAGGTTCCGGAGAACAAGAAATACTAAACTGCATATCTTGCTTTTTCATCAAAGGTCGGAAACTGTCGAAACTACGCCGTACGAACTGCGCCAGGTCTCCCTGCGACACTCGTAACTTCAGATTTCCAGTTTCCGCCTTACGAAATTCAAGAATCTGCTGTAATAAACGTATCAACCGATTGATATTGTTCGTCATAACCCGATACTGTTCCTTATAACCGGGAGCCGCCTGCATCAACTCATCCACTGAAGCGGAAATAATCGTCAACGGAGTTAATAACTCATGAGTAATATTTGTGAAGAACTGCAACTTGGCATGATTTATCTCTTCCGCTTTAGCCTGTTCCATCTCACGCATATGAAGCGCATTACGCAAACGGATACGGTTGCGAATCACCCGGTAAGCATACCAGGCAGAGCCAAGAACCAATAATATATATAAGGTATAAGCCCACCAGGTTTTCCAGGGCGGTGGTAGGATAATGACTTTTACAGTCTGTACATCCTGGTTCCAAATACCATTTGAATTGGAAGACTTCAGATAGAAAGTATACGTCCCAGTCTTTAAGTTATTATAATAAGCAAAACGTTTAGAAGCATCTGTATATTGCCATCCGGAATCAAATCCTTCCAATCGGTAGGCATATTGGTTTCTCTCGGGGTTGGCATATTCCAATGCAGAAAATTCAATGCTAAAGTTATTATGTTTATAATCCAACCTGATTTCATTCATAAAGCCCGGGGATAAATCGGACATTGCCGCCCGTTCCTTTTCAGTGAGCGATGCCCATGTCTGATTAAAGACTTTAATGTTGGTAATTATCACAGGAAAAGAGAATACTTGTTCTTCCTGTTGATCAGGATAAAAACTATTATACCCCCGGTGTCCACCAAAAAACATTTCGCCATCGGAGGCTACACATGACGCTCCCCGATTGAATATATTATCTTGTAAACCATCAGCAGTAGTATACAAACGATATGTCACATTCTGTAAATCATCCGGAACCGTAAGCCTCAGCAATCCAATATTAGTCCCTAACCAAAGTTCCCCTTGCTTATCACTCTGAATACTGGCTATCGCATCTCCGGGCAAATTCCACAATACATGTACCGGTAAGAAAGTATCATTCGCAGCATCATATAAATTCAATCCACTGCCACCGGTCCCTACCCAAATTCGTCCTTGGGCATCTTTATAGACGCAATCAGCATAATTACTATTCAACTTATCATTCGCCAGTGAATAGCCGGAGACCGTATATTCTTTCAAAGAATTCCCACTTCCCTGAATACGGATTACACCATTTGTGCTGGATGTCACCCACATATCACCATTATTACCCTCTACTATTTGCATAGCTACCACATCATACATCATAGTATCGCCTACCTTCAAAGAATCAATCCGCACAGGAGTCCCATCAGCAGTACGCATAGACACCCCACCCCGAGTAGCGAACCACATATTCTGTTTAGAGTCTTCATAAATACTATAAATACAGGAATTGCACATCCAGGGCACATTCGAAGGCGAATAATATTTCACACGCTTCCCTACAGGAGCCGACTTGTCTATTTCAAACGCCCCACCATTATAGACTCCCACCCAAATATGTCCGGTAGAAGGAGACTGTATAATAGACATCACAGTGGACATTCTACTATAATTTTTAAAATCAAGCATTTGAGTATAATGAGTAAATTTCCCAGTCGCCCGGTCTTTTACTCCAAAGCCATAAGTACTCATACCCATCCAAAGTAGCCCTTCATCATCCAACAGAATACTACGAACAGAATTGCTCTTGAGCATCCGTTTTGCCTCGGACAGACGATCCATATTGAATTTAGCCTTACGGTTATTCACCATATTGATGCCGCCACCAATCATACCCACCCACATAATACCCTGCCGGTCACGCAATAAAGAAGCCACTTCGCTACTGGTAATAGAATTCTCCGATTCTCCCGAATAACAATTCTCAAATTCAAGATGTCCTGTCTTTATATCCATCAATGAAAGTATACTTAAACCACTACGAGTCCCCACCCATAAAGAATTCGTATTGAGATCCTCGGAAATAGCATAAATCAGATTATCGGAAATTGTACCCGACCTATTTTCATCATGGGTGAATGTTGTCCAAGTGGTTTTCTCCGGATTATAAGCATCATGCAGCAAATGTAATCCTGCTCCCCAGGTTCCTACCCATATATTTTTATGGCTATCCTGAAAGACAACATGAGCTGAGTTACCAGAGTTCATTTGCGGGTACTTCCGGTATTTACCGGTTCTCTTTTCATAGCGGAACAATCCCTGACTCCATGTACCAATCCATATATCCCCCCGATCATCTTCAAACAAAGACTTTACAGTTGTTTTTGGGAAAACGCCATCGGTATTATCCTGATTAAAAGCTAAAAAACGATTGCTATCTTCCAGATATTCAAGCAATCCCCCTTCTGTAGCAAATAAAATACGATTGTCACTTGTCACCAATATTTGAGATATGCCAATACCATTTATTTCCGGGTCATCTATTTTCCGAATCTGTCCTGTTTGCTTATCCAGCACATTCAGTCCGCTGTAAGTACCAATCCATAGCCGATGTTGCGCATCCTCTGCCACACAATAAATATTGTTATTCGTTAATAAATCCGGGCAATACAGATTGGATTTATAGGTAGTAATGGAATAGCCATCATACTGAAAAAGTCCGTTGCGGGTAGATATCCAAATATAACCATCCCGGTCCTGATATACCGACTGCACGTCTTTACTTGGTAAGCTATTCAGAACAGATGAAGATTTGAATACCAAAGAATTAGGTCCGGGCGCTACCATAGCTTGACATACTATAGGAAACAATACCCCCAAGATAAAGAAGAAACTCCTGATCTTTTCTTTCATAGTTGTTAGTTAGCAAATATTATTAATCAACTCCGGCAAATATACATAAAAAGTTCTAAAACTATCTTATTTGTTCGATAGGATTATTTTCAGGAGTGCTACACTATCACACCAACCAATCACTGATTCAGACTGTGGCATGTATGTAAATGAATATAGATGAGGAATTAACAAAATGACAAATTGATAATCCTACCCTGTCACATTCTTTTCTTTCCGTACCGACCACGGCATCATACGGAAAAACGCAAGGATTCTTTATCAGGTAAATTCAAAAGAATACGGACAGAAAGAAATACCAGACAATTAGACAATGATAAGTTTGAAGTTAAAACACTATAGAAGACATTATTGACAATATCTAAAAAAATGCTTCTTTCAGTCCATTTCCTATTTCCACCGAAATAGAGAAAATATTGCCTGTAAAAAGCAAGGCTACACCCTTTATGCCGGATGGTATCGCCCTTCAGTCAACAAGACTACACCCTTTTGGACCTATGGTGTAGCCCTTCGGAAAAAAGAATAAGTCTTTTGGGAAATTACATGGTATGTTTTAGAGTAAAAGACCGCTTGTTGGAAGGTAAAAGACCGTCTGTTTTTCCTAAACAGACGGTCTGAATTGAGGGAAAAGATAGGTAGAATCTTCCAGAAGGCTCTATTCCACGGAAAGACTCGTTGTTAATAACAGACAAAAACACACATTACGTCATTGAAATCAACTATTCAGCATCATAGTGACAATTCAATAAACTTAGATTCACCCGTCTTAAACTATTTCTGATATACCCGAACGTAATCTATTTCATAACGCATAGGAATACCTTTATCATCAATTTCGCCACCATTTATGCCACCAAGAGCCAAGTTCAGCAAAAGATATTGTGACATGCGGAAGGGGTTCGTTCCTTTTCCGATGGTACCGTTAACAGTTTCGCTCAAAAGAATTTCATTCAGTAATTCATCATCCAGATAGATTTTAATGGCCGTTTCATCCCAATCCATACGCCAGATGTGAAACTTATCCGCCCACGCCGGGTCTTTATCTGTAAAATGAGTAAAAGGAATCGCTTTACTATTCCATCTTGCATTCCACTGCCAGTCAGTTCCCCAGGCAGCATTTGCCAGAATATGCGGTTCACCTTTGATACGATAGTATTCCATTATGTCAATTTCACCACACGAAGGCCATTCCATACCACTGCCCAAAGCCCAAATAGCCGGCCATGCCCCTCCGCTCACGGGAATCTTGGCACGAACCTCGAATCTGCCATACAGGAACTCTTTCTTGCCGGCCGTAGTGATGCATGAGGAAGTGTACTCAATAAACTCCCGCTTCTTCCGCCAGTCATTACTTCCGGCCTCATACCAGGGATTTTTACGTCCTTTTTCTTTTCGTGCTTCAATAATCAGCTTTCCATCTTTGCAGTAAGCGTTGCCTTTCTGATACCACTGGGCTTCCTCATTGCGTGCAAAGCCATTATCATAACTCCAAACAGTCGTATCCGGAAGACCGTCTGTATTAAATTCATCACTCCATACCAATTTCCACTCCGATTGAGCGGACAGATTTACCTCGTCCGTCCACTCAATAAACGGAACACCCTGTTCATCAAACTGTATAGGCAGCCAAATATGCCCGGAATACATCAGACTCCTCGGTTTCCATACATCAGCCATAAATATAAAGCGGTTCTCCGGCAACTCCAATACGAACGTACTTTGTCCACCAAAGGTTTTCTCACTGTTCTGTCCGCGACATGGATTAGGATGTTGCTTCCACGGTCCCCAAATGGAAGACGCTGAAAACATACGGGCTTCATTAGGATCCCAACCGGTACATCCGGAAGTAATCATCCAATACATATTATCTTTCTTGAATAAGGCCGGTGCTTCGTTATGTCCACCGGGAAAGATACGAATATAGCGCCCTGAATGCTGCAAATAATCATCTGTCAGTTCTGCAATATGCAGAGTCAGGTTCTCTTCTGAAGAATAAATGTGATAAGCTTTACCATCGTCATCCACAAATAAAGTCATATCACGAGACATTTGTCCGCCTTCTATATCGCGTTTCACAAACAGTCCCTGGTTAACGGCCTTGTACCACTCCGAAGTCCACCACTTTTTATATTTCTTCATGTTCCATGTCAGCTTCCGGTCTGCCTCAGGCATATTCTCCGGATAGATTCCGGGGTTCACCCGTCCGGAACGAACAAAGCGATAAGGTCCCTCCGGTTTGTCACTGACGGCCACAGCCGCGCGGGCGGGTCCATAACCTTGACCTTTCAGTTCCAGATGGAACCACATTACAAACTTCCCTGTCTTCTTATTGTATATCACTTTAGGGCGTTCCATGATGCAACCACGTTCAATATCGCTACCGGGTTCTTCGGATACGGCAAGCGCTACGCCCTTGTGAGTCCAGTTCTGTAAATCGGAAGATGCGTAACAGTTCACTCCCACTTCGGTAGTGAAGCCGTTTTCAGGGCGATGTTCGCCAAACCAGTAATATAATCCGTTATGAAATAAAACGCCGCCACCATGGGCGTTGATATATTCATTATTAACATCTTTCCACCGTTCTTTAGTCTGCGATAATAGAGGAAGACAAATAATTGTCAATAATAAGAATCCTCCCAAATACTTTATATATTTCATATACTATTACCTATTTTACAAATATTCCGTACTGCCCCAATGTTCTGTTAGGTTCATAGGGACAATACGGAATACAAAATTAAAGATTTTATTTATTTTTTCTGATAAACTCGTACATAGTCTACCCGATATTCAAGCGGGAAAGTTGCTTCTATAGGTCTTCCATTGCTACCACCGATAGCCAAGTTCAGCATCATAAGCTGACCAAATCCTTCCAGATCATTGGAATAGGGATTAATATAACCACCCTCTCCGGCACCATGGTCACCTTTATTATAGGTTGTACTCAGGTCGGTTTCATTCAGAAGCACATCATCCAGATAGATGCGAATGTATTTTTCATCCCAATCCATCATCCAAACATGATATTTTTCCGCCCACTTCGCATCTTTGGACGTGAAATCAGTAATAGGATAATTTGCAGAATTCCATGAACCATCCCAACGTTTATTTCCACCCCAGCAAAGGTTAGCATGAATCTTGTTCTTATAGAATTCCAGAAAATCGATCTCACCACCCAGCGGCCACTCATACCAGTTACCGGTAGACCATATCGCAGGCCATCCACCTTGCTCAATAGGTATCTTAGCGCGTACAACCAGTTTCCCATATTTGAAAGCATACTTATTTTGGGCTACCACGCAAGCGGAAGTATATTCCGCATATTCACGAGTCTGTTTCCAAGAATTACCACCTGTTGCATTCGGATTGTAGTTCGGATTCTTCACACGTTCCTGCTTGGCTGTAAAGACCAATGCATTTTCTTTCATCTCTGCATTATCCTTTTTATACCACTGATCTTCTTCATTACGCTGGAATCCTTCTTCAAATCTCCACATGTCAGTATTAGGTGCACCTGTTCCATTAAATTCATCATGCCAGACCAATCTATATCCGCCTTCCAATTCATGATCATCAGGCACACCTTCTCCGTCAGCAATGTATTCAGGTGATACATAGGTCACATCAAAGAAAAACATAATCGTGTTTGTCTTATCATTTATGCCATAAGAAGTTGAATTCTGAATCTGTACAGGTAGCACAAATGTAACGCTCTTTCCACGTTCATTTTGTACCCATTTTATCAGTTGGCTGCAATCAACATTCAGTTCCACTTCTTCAGATTGCTTTTCACCAGCATTCAGTGTCACTTTGTTTGCAGAGAAATTGTAATATCCTTCCGGTAGAAGTTCAACATCTTTATATATAGCATAAGCAGAAGACATACCAGCCATAGCAATAGCTTTATTCAAAGAATCTGACGCTATTGCCAAGTCTACAGTGGCATCCTTTGTAGCCTGCCGGTTCTGATACAGTGTCAAGCTCAACCGATAATTAAATTCATCTACCTTTTGTTCTTCTCCTACTAAAGGTTGCTTAATACTCGTAGTTACATTACATTTCGTTCCATCCCACAAATCACGAGCCTGTTTGATACTTAATAAGTTTAAATCCAAATTTCCTTTGTAACTAAAGTCTTTATCATCATCACAAGCGGCAAAAATGACAGAACAAGCAATCATACAAAGAACTGCCCAATTTTTTATCTTAGTTTTCATATTCTTATCCCTCTATTAAAATTAATCCAAAGGAGCTGTTTCCGGGTCATAGACTTCAACTTCTACATCATAGAATTTAAACTCTGCCATATTAAAATATTTAGTATTACTCGAAGTCGCAATTACATTAAAACGAAAATAGGTAAAACTCTTTCCAGGCATTACAAATTCTGATGTATATTCATCACCGTGACCTGTAGGCAGACCCGAAAGGGTTGTCAATGTTTCCCACGACTCTCCATCATTACTAATCTGAAGTTCTACAGAAGATGGACGTGCAGCGGTAGTCCACGTATCATCACCCCTTGTACGATAATAGACAGAGAAATTCTCATGTGCTTCTTTAAAGTCTATCTGAATATAATGTGGCAAATCTATCTGTGGAGAACTCCAACGAGTATGAAAAAAATTATTCACATTTCCATCTACCAGATTAGAAATAGGTCCTTCACTAGGCTCTTGGGCATTTGTGCTCAATTGGCTGGCAGATAATGCAAACTCTTTTCTTGATTTCTCTTGAACTGTAATAGGAGCAGCTCCAGACTTAGCTTTTATTTCCGTAACTTCACTACCTTGTTTTTTTACATTAAAAGTCTGGAAATAAAAAGAGTAATCACCGAAACGAGCAAGAGTGTTATCAATTGTCAGCTCTGTAGTATATTTAGAAGCAATCTCACAAATCTCTTCTTGTGTCCATGGGTCTCTATATTTTACCTGTAAATATTCATAAGCATTTTCTGCAGGAGCGTCCCATACCAACTTTATCTGCCCTGGTAATGCTTCAGAATCAACAGATGAACTTGCAATAGCAGTGGGAGCATTTGCTCCCCCTGATGTTTCGTATGTTTCTAGTTTATCATCACAACCTGTAATACAAGCTAATAAACCTGTTGTAATCCATATATATTTTAGTTTCATAATCTTCTATTTTTGAAATTTACATACCTTATTTATCCCAGCCTGGATTCTGTTTTAAATTCGGATTTTTCCGAATTTCACTATCCGGTATCGGATAGAAATACATTTTATCATCCCAAACCAATGCCTTGATACTGCGAGTATAGGTAAATGAATCATCAGAATTCTTAGTGATTAGCATTCTGCCGATACTAGTAAAACCACCTTCTTTCCAACGGCGTACATCCCAAAAGCGATGACCTTCAAAAGCTAATTCTACCATACGCTCATTTTTATATCGACTCCAGAAATCACTGGAGCTCATACCTTCGGGAAAATCAGGCATATCTACCCCAGTACGTTTACGAACCTTATTCACAGCCTCACGCGCAGTCATTGTCAATTCCGCATCCTTAATATCAGCAGAACCAAAATACTTAAAGGTAGCTTCTGCATAATTCAATAAGAATTCTCCAAGGCGGAAAGTTATCCAACTGTGACGTTTGCCACCAGAACTCGTACTAGCACTAATATCTGTAGCACCATCCACGTACTTCTTCACATAATAACCAGTAGGCGTTGCATAAGGCACCGGAGCAGCGTCTCTTCCACCTGTGTAGATCTCTAACGGATTGGGATTTGTATTGGGCCATTTATCACCATTCACCGCAATTGTCATAGCAAAACGAGGATCTCTTCCAGTATAGGGATCTTTCTGATTAGGTTCACCTCCATTTTTCATTTCATAGGCATCCACCAAGGTCTGAGTAGGACAATTGCCTGATTTAGCGTTTTCCATGCCAATAGGAAAATTTGTCCGTTCCGGATCGTCAGTATCGCCAACACGACGCACAAAAATCATCTCTGAGGCCTTCCAATTATCAGCCCCCCACAGATCCGTATATTTACCTAAAGTTATATTATTCTCCCCACAGTAATTAATGACATCCAAACTGGCTGTTGCAGCCCTTTTGTATAAGTCCCGATTTTCACTGTCATTGAATAATTTACTAGCGCAATACAGTGATGCACGCGCTTTCAGCGCTAATGCAGCACCGCGCGTCACACGCCCTGCTTCAGGGTTAGTACCACCTGCGGCATCATTATCCAGTTTGGAATAATCAACAGGTAATTGGGGTGCTACTACATCACATTCACTTATGATAAAGTCAAAGACCTGTGACGCCGGCGTGCGTTCCAAACTGTTGGCTTCCGCCTCTGTCAGTACTTTCGTTGTAAAAGGAACATCGCCATAGGCACGTACTAATAAAAAATAGTAGTATGCACGCAACAAACGTACTTCATATTGATAACGTCCATAGCGCTTCATCTGCGCCTCATAATCCTGATTAAGTATCAAGTCGGAGAATTCCAAATTCAAACCATTCTCCAAGAAGTAATTAGCTGCACGAATCGGAGTGTAATAATTCCATTGAGATTTAGGATTGAGAGCAGTCCAATTACCATTTGTATAATCAAGTACATTAGAATAGTTTAATGCCATTTCTGCTTCATCGCAAGCAGAAGCCAATGAAGTTGTTCCCAGCAGATCATAATCCAAATAGGAATAAATGTTATTCACAAATGCAGCTGTACGTCCGAAGTCGGAAAATACATACTCCTTACCGTAGTTGGTATATTCGTGATAGTCCATCTTATCTGTACATCCGACCAATGCTACTGTACAAACAATACCGAAACATATATTCTTTAATTTCATATTGTAATTCTTTTTATATAAATTCTGTTATTTAGATACCTAACGATAAACCAATGTGTATAGAACGGGTAGCAGGCCAAACATCTCCAATCGCTTCCGGATCTGTAATATCAACTTTATCAATACTAAATAGATCAGTACCTCTCACATAAATCTTTGCCGTTCTCATTTTAATCTTATCCAGCCAAGAAGACGGTAAATTATAATATACCTCACAGTTACGTAACTTCAAAAAAGAACGGTCCTGCAACCATACAGAACTGGTTTGAGTATTATTCTCTACAGCCTCAGTTGTCAGACGCGGAAAACGAGCTGAAGGATTCTCTGGTGTCCAACGGTTGTCATACGCATATTGTGATATGGATGTATTGTTTATCAACGGACGATAAATACTGGAATTCAATAAAGCAGTATAGTTGCTTACACCTTGAAAATAAGCATTGAAACCAATCCCTCTCCATTCTAAACCGACATTAAAACCATAATAAATCTCGGGCCAAGCAGTACTATATCCCATAGGTATCATATCATTAGAGTTGATAACACCATCATTATTCACATCTTTATATTTGATATCTCCCGGTTTCACCGGACCAAATTGCTGAGGTGTACTATTATCAATGTCTGCCTGATCTACAAAATGTCCAATAGCTTGTAATCCCCAAATCTGTCCAAGAGGTTTCCCTTTTGCACTTAAATAATCATAGGCTTTGGGCTCTTCCAGATTTTCAATAATCTCACTACGGTTGAATGAGAATGTACCTCCTAAACGTAATTTAAAATCACCTAATTTCTTACTATAATCTACACCTAATTCCGTGCCCCAACTATCAACAATACCGGCATTCTTATAAGGGCTTGTGATACCCAACACAGCAGAATTCTGGCCGCCTGCACTTACCCAAATATCTGAACGTCTTTCATAAAATCCATCAATAGTAAATGTCAAGCCTCTCAATAACGACACATCCAAACCGACATTATATTTATAGGCCTTCTCCAGGGTACCATTCAAGGAAGGCAATGCACCTTCACTCCACCCGCTGTCACCACCAAAGTTATTGTTCACAGGATATCCACCTGCACTGCTACTCATTTTATCATACCAATAACCTTGATATGGAGTGTTATCTGTATTAATAATACCAAACGAAGCACGTAATTTCATGAAATCTATCACACTCTGATTTTTCATAAAATCTTCATTGGAAATAATCCATGACAATCCAACTGTAGGAGCCGGTAACCAACGGCTATTAGGATCCAGATTATTAGAGGCAGAGAACATCAATGTAAAATCTGCAAAATATCGATTATTATATCCATAATGAGTATACCAACCGGCACTTTGCGTATACAATGTCACATTGGTCCCATTTCTATCATCAAATTTATACGTGTATAACAACATACTATAAAGATCATGCTTGTCAAAACGACGTTTCCAATCCACATTCATCTGGAAATTGAAAGAACGATATTGCCAGTCCAGTTTAGAAGAACCGGAAGCATTGCTAACCGCACCTCCCGTAACATCAACTAAATCTACAGGTACGCCATCTTCCCAACGTGATACAGTCTGCATTCCCCATTTTTCTCCTCTGCGATAATCCTCCCAGTAAGAAGCTAAATTATCATAACCGATACGCATTGAAGCTCCCAATCCCTTTGTCACAGCAGATAAATCCTGACTTAATTTCATATCTGCATATAACGCACGGGTATGTCCCTTCGTATATCCATGTCCCTGTGCCAGATAAACAGGATTATAATCTCCGCTCCAAGTGTTATTACCACCCCACAGACCTTGTTCTGATTTAACAGGAAATGCAGCGGAAGGAACTGTATAAAGTTTACCAATCAAATTATCACCAGCAGAACTCGGTCTGCTGAACTCATTCAATACACCGGAAATATTCGCCTGCAAACGAGTTTTAGGTGCCAAATCAATATCCAAATTTGAACGAAAGTTTGCTCTGGAATATTTAGCCTGAGTAGAATATCCATCATTAGAATCTGCATTCTTGATAAAACCACGATTATTCTGCAGATTCAGCATCGTAAAATAACGCATCTTAGTAGAACCACCACGGAAAGTCAAAGTAGCGATATCAGTAGTTCCCTGATCACGGAACACCTCATCTGCCCAATTTACATTAGGATACAGATATGGATACTGCCCACTCTTAAAGGCATTCAGTTCATTCTGTGAGTAACGTGCAGACTTACCATCATTAGCCAAAGCCTCATTCATAGCATTGGCATAGGTAAAAGCATCTGCCATTTCAGGTATACGGGTCTGATAGTTAAACCCATGATCATAAGAGAAATTAATCTCACGAGTCTTGTATTTACCACGTTTAGTAACAATATTAACAACCCCATTTGCTCCACGAAAACCATAAAGAGCTACAGCCGCCGCATCACGCAAAATACTTACAGATTCCACCTCTTCCGGTGAAATATAATTTAATGCCTGATAAGCATTATCACGTTCCAATCCATCTACAACCAACAAAACGCCTTGATTGCTCAATGTTTTCGAACCACGGATAGCCATAGATGATATCTGTTCCCATACATCGCCCGTTTTTTGCATTGTATAAAGTCCGGTTACATTACCATATAAGGCATTACCCACATTAAAAGTGGAACGATTATCTATTTGGTCAGCATATACCGTAGAAACAGCTCCTGTGCTTTCAGCATTAGTCTGGCTCAGTCCAAAACCATAATTTACTTTTTCAGCAGAGAAATCCATAACAATCGTCATTTCCTTTCCATCTGCTACAGGTACTATTTTCACATCATCCTTTCCTGTACGTACCTTTAAAAGATTGTCCTTATCAGCAGTAATTACAAACTGACCTTTGCGATCGGTCGTAACCTGTACAAGCGAATTGTTTTCAACAGAAATCAATGCACCTTCTACCGGATTACCTAATTTGTCAATCACTTTACCGACAACATTTCCTTCCTCTTGCGCCCAGCCTTTCAGAGAAACGCAAGCAAATATTGCTAAAATTACTATTTTATACTTTTTCATGTTGTTCTTTTCTAATTTAACGGTTGTTCTTTATTTCTGTTACCAACCCGGATTTTGTGTCAGTCCATACCCCTTATTGATTTCTGCAACAGGGAATGCAGACAAGTACCATTTAGGGCTAAAGTTAGTCCACCAAGAACGTGCACTAAGAACAAAAGGCTCATAAGTAAATTCTGTAGGCCATGGGTATTGGGCAGAGTTACCATCCGAACCTGACCACGGTTTTTTGCCACTTCCATCATTACGATAAACTTTTAATCCATGAAGTTTTTTCTGAAATAAGTCAGCGCGTTTATAACGAATCATATCGAAAAGACGCACATCTTCAAAACCTAATTCACATGCACGTTCACGCAAGATTTCCTCTAACAAAGCATCCGAATTAGAAGTTAAATGCTTGTCAGGATTACACTCAGCCAAGCCTCCCAAGCCAACACGTCCACGTACAATATCCACCTGCGCGATTGCTCCCACCAAGTCATTCTTAGCTTTCAAGATAGCCTCAGCATAGATCAAATATAACTCAGATAAACGTAAATAAGGCCACTCTAAATAAGTACCATTAAAACTTCCTTTTCCTTCTTTCCAGAATTTATAGAGACGGAAACCTGTTGCAGTTTTATTAGTTTCCTTTTCTGTATCAGTCAGATTATCGCGTCCGCCTAACCACAATTCAGCACCGCGGCTATCATAAGAAGCACCATTCACCAACATAGTCTCGTACAAACGAGGATCACGTACAGGTTTATTCCGATCATTATTCTCAAAGAAAGGATCAGCTCCATCTGCAAGCATAACCTCTGGATCAAAAGCTTTACCGTCACTCATCGGGAACATTTCCATAAACTCTAAAGTCGGAGTATATCCACGATTGTTAGGCCAACCTTCTTCTGAGTCATTATTAGTTCCCCAATAGTGCCACCACTCACCACCATATTTACCTGTTACTCTGGTCGAAATCAATAATTCAGTGTTGTTTTCACGAATGAAATAGGCTTTATTAAAGGCCTCGCGATAATCAGTACCCGATGTCCCTTTAGCCTGTATCAAAGAATAGGCATTTCCCTGTTTCGCATTTTCTTCAAAGAAATTATAGCAAGCTTGCCAACACTGTTGCCACAAATCAGCATTATAGCCACCATACCAGACTTGTAAATTAGTTACTGCTTCTTGAGGAGGCTCTGTACAGTAGGGTTCATTATCATTGAACAGAGGACTTGCAGCAAACAGTAATATTTTACATTTCAATCCCATCGCAGCCGCTTTTGTAAAACGCCCCTGCCAATTATCCTCCTCAGTACCTAAGCTCCAGGGCATTGCAGAAGAAGCTTCATCCAACAGTCCTACCATAAACTTAACCGTCTCATCAACAGTACCTCTTGGTATTTCATATTCAGCTTCCACCCCATAAGTACCTCTTATAATAGGGAGTCCACCAAAATGACGGAACAAGTCAAAATAACGGGAAGCAATAATGCATTTAGCCTCAGCCTTCAACCGCTCTTTCTCGTCTGTTTCCATATCGGGAACGCGGTCTACATTCTCTATAAACATCCATGAAGAGCGGATTGCAGGCCAGCAATCCTGTTTTAAATATCCAAAACGAGTATCACTACCTGTTTCATTGGCAGCAGTATATGAACCAGGATAATAATGTCGATTCACTCCATCCCATCCATTATGGCTTTGATAACAATCTGATAATGCTTCAAATACCCCGGTATTCATTTTAGAGGTCACATCGCCCCAATTATAAGGTAAACCGAAATACATTTTGCTATAAGTATTCCAAAGAAAAGCACGAGCATAATCAGCTTTTCCAAAGATTGAGTCTTGATTCAAATCACTTGTCGTAGGTGGTTTCTCAAGAAAACTATCACCAAACTTTATTTGATCTACGCATGATGCAAAGAGTATAGATACTCCTACAAATGCCATTATAAACCATTTAGTTAAATATTTCATATCTTAAATCTCTATTAAAAGTTATTGGATTTAGAAACCTACTTTCAAACCGATATTAAATACACGAGTCAACGGATAATTAGGACGGTCGCTCTGACGAGATTCCGGATCCCCCCAATCAAACCCTGTAATTGTCAACAAGTTATACCCATTAATATATAAGCGACAGTTATCCAATTTCATTTTTTTCATAAATGGAAAATCAAAATTATATCCGATTTCCACATTCTTCAGACGGAGATAACTTGCATTAATCAAGTAAAGGTCGGTTCCTCTATAGTTATTGGACGCATGTGAGTTTGAAGCACGTGGGAATTTAGCCGTAAATGTATCCTCCGAAGAACGCCACGTTGTTTCATATTGATAAAGCAACAAAGCTTTACTGTTTGTATCACCCAGCGGGCGTCTGAATTCACTTAACATACGATCCACATTCCAAGCCCCTGTCCATTGCATAGAGAAATCAAAATTCTTCCAAGAAAATCCTAAATTCAATCCGGCAGTATATTCTGGAATATCAGTGAAGCCGATATCTCGGGTTGCATCATCACCATTCAAAACCCCATCACCATTCAAATCTACGAAGACAGCATCACCAGGTGCTAATGTCATTCCGTGATCAGCAATAGGTCTTCCATATTCTGTTTGATAACGTTTATCAGCCGTTTCATCGTAAAAACCCCAAAACTTATACATAGAACGCGAACCTATACGACGTCCGGTTTCATACATCCATTCCTCATTCTGCGCCACTTCATTTTTGAAAATGATCTTATTGCGAGCAAATGACAAATTGAAATTAGCCCAATAGCGGAAATCATCATTCAGTTTATCGTTCCATTTTGCCTGTATTTCAAAACCTCTGTTTTCAGTCTTTCCTACATTAACAACAGGCAGTGTCATACCCAAAATGCCCGGTAAGTAATCAGGTGAAACAAGAATATCACGACGTTTTTCGATAAAATAATCAGCAGAAACGCTCAAACGCTCATTTAAGATATTAAAATCAATACCATAGTTTTGTTTTACAGCGGTCTCCCATTTTGCATCAGGATTACTCTGACTGGCCTCCCATGCACCTGGCTTCTTATTATTTACGTTCGTTCCAAAATAATATCCATCACCACTTCCATAAGAATATTTACCCGGCAAATACAAAAAACGATTGCTACCCATCCTGTCATTACCAACCATACCGACTGCGGCACGAACTTTAAAATAGCCAACGACTTTCTTTAAAGGTGCAAAAAATTGCTCCTCACTTAATACCCAACCAATAGAACCGGCAGGAAAGAAACCGTAACGATTCTCCGGGGCAAAGTTCTCCGAACCATTATAGCCGGCATTAAATTCTGCCATATAACGAGATTTCCAGTCATAAGTAATACGCCCTACAAGCCCCACATAACCAGAAGGTATATAATCATAAGTACCGCCCGGATAATATCTTTTAGATTGATTATAAAGTAATAATCCACTTACATTATGATCACCAAACTTACGGCTATAGTTCAGAGCCAATTCCATATACCAGTCGCGTGCCTTACTGTATCCGCCTTCACTATAGCTGGTTTGAGTATCAGAGCCTTCTTTACGATACGCAATGCCATTTTCCGTAATTACCGGAGTATATTTTGCTTTGGATGAGCTTGCAACTTTAGTTGTCCCATAACTAGAATTATAAGATCCTTTTAATTTAAGGGAAAGTCCTTTAGTTACAAAATCCAATTTCTGATCAAGGATCATATCCAGATTCAAAGTGTTAGTCGTCGTATTACGAAAACCCTTACCATAATATGATTCCAAGCCATCCACCATATTCAAAGAAATATACTCTTGATTAGTGACAATACGTTTACCATCTACAATACCTGCCCCAGCAAAAGGAACTGCCCAGTAAAGTTTACGAAACAGCTGATTTTGGTCTTCACCAGACTCCGGCGTACGCTTTGTATCTACACGTCCCCCAATATTGACAGACAATGTAGTAGATTTCGTTACGTCAAAATCAAGATTGGCGCGATAATTATAGCGCTTATAATCAAAATTCGCATTGTTATCCGCACCCAGTTTCTTGAACATACCACCTTGTGTAAACAAACCTGTAGAAACAAAATAGCGCATATTATTTGTTCCACCGGAAATATTCACATTATGCTGTGACTGAAATGAAGCTTTGTTCATACAATAATCAATCCAATTTATATCTGGATACATAATCGGATCAGTATGATCTCTGAAAGCAACCAATTGCTCATCTGTGAAAGTCGGCTGTTCTCCATCATTAATCTTCATCATATTATAATAGTCCGCATATTGATAGGAATTCGCAAAATCCAATTCTTTCGTACGGACATTGACACCAGCGGAAGTTGTAAATGATATTTTAGCTTTACCTTCGGCACCACGTTTAGTAGTAATCAAAATAACACCATTTGCACCACGTACACCGAACACGGCTGTGGCAGAAGCGTCTTTCAAAACAGTAATACTTTCTATTTCGTTCGGGTCTATTTGCGACATATCACGCTCTACACCATCTACTTGAATCAGCGGAGAGGCATCTTGCCACGTAGCTACACCACGAACATAAATATCTGCCGCATCAGCACCTGGTTCACCAGAGTATTGTACTGAAGAAATACCCGTCACCTGACCAGAAAGAATATTAGAAATTGAACCGGCTGGCGTTTTTAATAAATCATCCCCCTTCATTGAAGAAATAGCACCTGTTATTGATACTTTTTTCTGAGCACCATAAGCTACAACCTCTACCTCGCCTAACATTTGCGAGTCTTCTTCCAATACTATATTTAGACTAATACCTTTTTTAATAGGAACTACCTGTTCCTTATACCCAATAAAACTAAATTGTAATTTACCCCCAACAGGAACCTCCAACATGAAATTACCATCAATATCGGTAATGACACCAGTGGCTGTGCCTACCACCATCACATTAGCACCAATAATTGGCTCACCGTTAGTATCCTTGACTGTACCAGTCACTTTTACTGTATTTTGCTGCATGCCTTCTGAAGAGAAAGCTTCGTTACTATATCCCTTAAGAGGGACAGATAAAAACAAAAACAATAAAATTGCAACTGGAAATAATCGACATAATTTTTGAGCCTGTCGTTTACAGAAATTTTCTTGCTTTTCCATTAGCAACAATTTTAAGATTAAACATATATTTAATTATTAAGTCTCATTACTCAAGTTTCGGATTTAGATTTCATGCCGTTTGAGCGTATGCTCTGAGCG
>ENA-ORPD01001128-ORPD01001128.1-human-gut-metagenome-genome-assembly--contig:-NODE-1128-length-21477-cov-2.481141_pt1 | contig 21477 bp, 20 predicted proteins | sample MGYA00242143_ERZ509076 | MGnify/ENA primary metagenome ERZ509076 (study PRJEB26280, sample SAMEA2338706) | human gut metagenome | biome: human gut; feature: human-associated habitat; material: faeces... | reverse complement strand
TTTTTTATTTTCCACAAACTTTTCATACGTTTTCCACATCCTTTGATTTTTTCAGAACAGTTATCTTCAACCTCTGCCCGGTTTATCCACACTATAAACTTTTTTCTTACTTTTAATCAGATTGGATAAGTGAAAAAACGACATCCACATTTTACTGCGGATGCCGTTTATTTTTTTCTCATCGGTCAGTCTCTTTTCCAACCATTTTTTTACCATTTATTTATAATTTTTTTCCAGTTTTACGAGTAAATCGATATTTTCTTTTTCGTACTGATTAATTTCCGACTCCTGCACGATCTTTCCCTTTACCGGAGCATACCAGCTCTTCTGACTGAAATAATTTTCATAAGCCGTACCTGTAAAATCATATCCTTTTCTGGCATAAATTTCATTAATCGCAATTCGGATTGAATACGCAGGAGAAACCTCACCGATCAATTTCTCCTGGTCGTAATTTTTCTGAGATTCTCTTCTTTCAGTACTTCAGAATCTGCCTTTGCAAAAGTATATCCTGTCTTTTCTTCCTGTTCACGGTACGCACGGTAATCCTCTACTTTTGAATCAAATTCTATATTTTTACCACTAAAGGATGACTTCTCTGTTAAAAATGCTTCTTTCTGATTTTCAACTCCATACCATTCCAGTTCTATCTGCTTCTTTTTAGTATCAACTTTTTTAATTTTTGCACACGCTCTCTCCGCCAGCAACTGATACTTTTCAGGAAGAATTTCTTCACGGTCATAACCTGTATATTTTTTATTTCCGTTTTCAGCAAAAATTTCAAGTTTCGACCAGTTCATTCCCGAACCCGATGTCAGAAAAATAAATCCATCTTTGGAACAGATATCGTCAATCCCGGCTGTCACCGCATACTCTTCCTGCATATATTCCCATGATTTTCCTGCATCTTCTGATCTACACACAAGATAATAGGTCTTCTGCATACCTGAATCCTGCGGAATCATCACCCAAATAAAAGAACCATCCTTTATAACGGTATTTGAGGCATTTTCATAAGTTCCATTTTCCAATACTTCTTTTGCTTTTTTTAACTGATCCTCATCATAAATAGAAGTTTCATCTGACAGTATTTCCTCATAAGTTAAAAATGCAACCTTCTCCAGATTCTGATCGTCAACCTTCTCTTCATTATCTACATTATCCTCTGCAGATGAAGACTCATCCTTTTTATTCTGATCTGATTTTTCAGTATCAGAATCTTCATTTTTCTGATCTGTATTTTTCTGTGTTTCTTCCTGCTTTATATTGGAATCCAACGGATCTGTCACTGAGGTATCTTTTTTCTGACATCCTTCTGCCGCCAGTAAAAGAAGAAATATCATTCCTACTGTCATTCCTTTTTGGATCAGAACTTTTTTCTGCTCTTTCTTCTTCATATTTTCGCCCCCTCTGTCTAAATTACTTTTCTGCACTGCCGCTCTTATCCCGACTCTGATCTTTTTATTTGTCTTTGATGTTATCATACACCAATCTTTTTCTTTTTAAAAGGAAAATCGCACGGCAGTTTTTTTCTGTCGTGCGATCAGCTTTTCTTCCTCTATTTCTAAAGTAGAATTACTTCTTCTTCCCGAATCTATGATTCCTCTGAATTGTCTGACGCTTCACTTTCAGGTTCTTCTCCATCAGAGATTTCTACCTGCTCTCCGTCAATTTCTGCAGAAGCTTTTCTTACTTTTGCAACACTTGCAACTTTATCTTTTTCTTTCAGATTAATCAACTTCACACCTGAAGTAATTCTTCCGTATACAGAAATATCAGAACACTTCATACGGATGATGATTCCCTCCGTATTGATAATCATGATCTCGCTGTCTTCATCCACTGCTTTCATACCGACTACATTTCCGGTCTTCTCAGTGATCTTATAACATTTCACACCTTTACCGCCACGGTTCTGTCGTGTAAATTCATCCATATTGGTACGTTTGCCCATACCTTTTTCAGATACGATGAGCAGATCCGTTCCCTGACTTGCAGTCTGCATTCCGATCACTACATCGTTGTCCGTCAGATTCATTCCGCGTACTCCCATGGATACACGTCCTGTAGAACGTACATCCGTCTCATTGAAACGAATACACATACCATCTCTCGTAACAAGCAGAATATCCTCTGTATTGTCCGTTACTTTTACTTCGATCAGACGATCATCTTCTCTGAGTGCAATCGCTGCCAGGCCGGTCTTTCTTACATTTGCGTAATCCTGAATCGGTGTCTTCTTGACAAGTCCCTTTTCTGTTGCCATGAACAGATATTTTCCTTCTTCATATTCGCGAAGCGGAATGATCGCTGTAATTTTTTCTTCCGGCATCAACTGAAGCAGATTAATGATCGCAGTTCCTCTTGCAGTTCTTCCTGCCTCAGGAATCTCGTATGCTTTCATTCTGTAAACACGCCCTGTATTTGTAAAGAACATGATATAATGGTGGCTCGTTGTCACGAACAACTCACGGATATAATCATCTTCCAGCGTCTGCATTCCCTTGATTCCCTTTCCGCCACGGTTCTGACTCTTGAACGTATCCATCGTCATTCTCTTGATGTAACCAAGTTTTGTCATGGTAATCACAACATTTTCCCGTGGAATCAGATCTTCCATGGAAATATCAAACTCGTCATATCCGATACGGGTTCTTCTGTCATCTCCGTATTTTTCAGAAATCACAAGAATTTCTTTTTTAATTACACCTAACAGAAGCTTTTTGTCTGCAAGAATCGCCTTAAATTCTTCAATCTTCTTCATCAATTCAGCATATTCTGCTTCAATCTTTTCTCTTTCCAAACCGGTCAATGCACGCAGACGCATATCTACGATTGCCTGAGCCTGAACTTCTGACAGACCAAACCTTTTAATCAATTCCTGCTTTGCGATCTGAACATTCTGAGAACCACGGATAATCTTGATCACTTCGTCAATATTATCCAGTGCAATCAGTAATCCCTCTAAAATGTGGGCTCTTTCCTGAGCTTTATTCAGATCATATTTTGTTCTTCTCGTAACTACATCTTCCTGATGCTTCAGGTAATAATTCAGCATCTCCAGGAGATTCATTACTTTTGGCTGATTGCCAACCAGTGCCAGCATAATAACGCCAAATGTATCCTGCAACTGTGTATGCTTATAAAGCTGATTCAGAATCACATTCGGATTCACATCACGACGCAGTTCGATGCAGATCCGCATACCTTCACGGCTCGACTGATCGCTCAGATCTGTGATTCCATCGATTTTCTTATCTCTTACAAGCTCTGCAATCTTCTCAATCAGTCTTGCTTTATTTACCATAAATGGAAGTTCCGTTACAATAATCCGGTTTTTTCCATTCTGCATCGGCTCAATATTGGTAATTGCACGCACACGAATCTTTCCACGACCTGTTCTGTATGCTTCTTCAATACCTCTTGTACCAAGGATTTCTGCACCCGTCGGGAAGTCAGGTCCTTTAATGATCTGCAAAATTTCTTCGATCGTTGTCTCTTCTTTATCTTCGATCTGATCGTCAATGATCTTTACTACTGCTGCGATCACTTCTCTCAGATTGTGTGGCGGAATATTGGTTGCCATTCCTACGGCAATTCCTGATGTACCATTTACAAGAAGATTCGGGAATCTTGATGGAAGAACTGAAGGTTCTTTCTCCGTCTCATCAAAGTTTGGTGTGAAATCTACTGTGTCTTTATTGATGTCAGCAGTCATTTCCATGGAAATTTTACTCAGACGTGCCTCTGTATATCGCATGGCCGCTGCTCCATCTCCGTCTACGGAACCGAAGTTTCCATGTCCATCTACCAGTGGGTAACGAGTAGACCATTCCTGTGCCAGATTAACCAAAGCTCCGTAAATTGAACTGTCTCCGTGAGGATGATATTTACCCATTGTATCACCGACGATACGGGCACATTTACGGTGTGGCTTATCCGGGCCATTATTTAATTCGATCATTGAATACAGGATTCTTCGCTGTACCGGCTTTAAACCGTCCCTTACATCAGGAAGTGCTCTTGCTGTAATAACGCTCATGGAATAATCTATATAGGACTTCTGCATAACCTCAGAATACTCAGTCCTTATAATCTTCTCAGCCATTTTCTACTCCTTTAGCTTTTACGCATCAATCTCAGCTTCATTAGCATGCGTATATATAAATTCTCTTCTAGGTGGTACATCTGTACCCATAAGCATTGCTGTAACCTCAGTTGCAAGCCTAGCGTCCTCAATCTCAACCTGCTTTAAAATTCTTGTTTCAGGATTAAGAGTTGTCTCCCATAGCTGGTCAGGATCCATCTCTCCAAGACCTTTGTATCTCTGAAGTGTAAATGTTCCTGAAGTATGCTTCTTTCTGTAATCCTCAAGTGCCTTATCATCATATAGATATTCACCCTCGCCCTTCTTAGGAACAACCTTGTAAAGAGGTGGTGTGGCAATATATACATGCCCCTGATTAATAAGCTCAGGCATGAATCTGTAGAAAAATGTAAGAAGCAGTGTATCAATATGTGCTCCATCCACATCGGCATCAGTCATGATAATAATCTTATTATATCTTAATCTGCTGATATCAAAGTCATTGCCGTAGCCCTCTAAAAATCCACAGTTGAATGAATTAATCATTGTCTTAATCTCGGCATTGGCAAGTACCTTATCTATACTTGCCTTTTCAACATTAAGAATCTTACCTCTGATTGGAAGAATTGCCTGAGTTCTTCTGTTTCTTGCAGTCTTTGCTGAACCTCCAGCTGAATCTCCCTCAACAATGAACACCTCACATTCCTCCGGATTCTTGCTCTCACAGTTGGCAAGCTTTCCGTTGCTGTCTATAGAGAACTTCTGCTTTGTAAGCATATTTGTCTTAGCCTTTTCTTCTGCTTTTCGTATCTTCGCAGATTTTTCAGCACATGCAATTACAGCGTTAAGGTCGTCCAAATGTCTGTCGAAATAAAGCTGTACCTCGTCTCCTGTTACATTTGCAACAACTGTACCAGCATCCGGATTATCAAGCTTGGTCTTGGTCTGTCCCTCAAATCTTGGTGCAGGGTGCTTAACTGCAACAACCGCAGTCATACCATTTCTTACATCAAGACCAGTAAAGTTCGCATCCTTATCCTTCAAGATGCCAAGCTCTCTCGCATACTGGTTAATAATCATTGTAAACTTGGTCTTAAAGCCTGTAATATGTGTTCCACCCTCCTGAGTGTATATGTTATTACAGAAACCAAGAATATTTTCCTCAAATTCATTAACAAACTGGAATGCGACTTCAACCTCAATGTCTTCCTGTTTCTTCTTAAAGTAGACGATATCACATACGGTCTCTTTGCCATTGTTAAGATCTTTGATATACGCCTTAAGTCCGTCAGGCTCATGGAAAGTTTCCTTATCTTCACTGCCCTTTCTCTTATCCTCAAACTCAATTGTAAGCCCCGGATTAAGATATGCAGTCTCATGAAGCCTGCTCTTTATCGCGTCTGCCTTGAATCTTGTCTTTTCAAATATTTCTCCATCAGGAAGAAATGTAACAGTTGTACCAGTATCATTTTTTCTGCATGTGCCAATCTTTTCAAGCGGCGCTGTTGCTTTTCCACGCTCGTATCTTTGCTTGTACACACCACCATCAACTCTTATCTCAACCTCAAGCCATACAGAAAGTGCATTAACTACAGATGCACCAACGCCGTGAAGTCCGCCTGATATCTTATATCCGCCATCTCCGAACTTGCCGCCTGCATGAAGTACCGTAAATACAACCTCAACCGCAGGTATTCCGGCTTTAGGATGGATTCCAATAGGAATACCTCGTCCATTATCCTTGATAGTTGCTGTTCCATCATCATTAAGAGTTACATTTATCTGTGTACAAAAACCTGCAAGATGCTCATCCACTGAATTATCTGCAATCTCATATATAAGATGATTAAGACCTTTTGTTCCGACACTTCCAATATACATACCAGGTCTCATTCTTACCGCTTCAAGACCCTCCAGTATTGATATACTGTTAGCATCATATTTATTAGCTGCCATTATTAATTACTCTCCTCTTTACTTTCCAAAATACTCATTGAAAGTATCCTCAAAGCTGCTTCCCAACGTATACGCATCCTGAATACTTAACTTCTTCCATTCACTGTTATTAAATTCCATATATATACCAGCTTCATATTTCTCAAAATCAGCATTAAACTGCTCTAACTTTCTCTTTTCAAGAATTGCAGACTTATTAACCTCGGTCTTAGCCTTATCATTATCCGATGTACATCTTATAATGTAATATCTGCCTGCTGCCTCAACTATACTGCTCATCTCACCAGTAGACAGATTGAATGCTGCTTTTTCAAATGCTGCATCCATCTCGCCACGTTTCAGTTCGTACTCATATTCGCCGTCCGCATTGTATTCCTTGGCAACAGCAAAGAATGAACTTCCTGAATTCACAAGATTATATGCTTTATTAATATCTTCCTCTGAATCTGATACAATATACTGGATATCAATAACTCTTGCCTCATCTGCGCTTACTTCAATATCCATGCTTGAAGTAAGGTCATCGTAGAGTTTCTGTGCTATTGCGAATTCAGTAAACATTGTATTCAGTTTATCCTTAGTTATTCCTGTACTGCTTATCTGTGATTCTGTTAATTCATTGTAAAATGCATCAACAGCCTTACCCACAGAATCTTTTTCTTCTCTTCCAAGCACAACACCGCGTTCCTTAGCCTTAACATTCATAGCCTTGACGCGCATTAACTTACTCTTAATCTGGTCCTTAATATAGCTTTCAAAATCAGCATCACCAATTTTCTCTCTCCATATATTACTGCCAAACATTTCCTCATATTCCTTCTTCACATCAGACATGAGAATATCTGCTTCGCATGTATAAGTTGTCTTCTGTCCTGCTGTCTTAATAAGCTCACCGCTCTTCATTCCTGTTGTGAAATATATCAGATGTCCATTAAAGAACTTAATATATCCTGCAACCAATAAAACAACAACAAGAATAACTGCTAATATAATAAATGGTTTTTTTCTTCTTTTCATATTCTATCCTCTTTAATTATTTGTGATACGGCTCATTCTTCATAATCCTATAAGCCCTGTATATCTGTTCCAAAAGAATAACTCTCATAAGCTGATGTGGAAATGTCATCCTTGAAAAACTCAGCTTATAATCAGCTCTCTTAAGTACTGCATCTGCAAGTCCCAGAGAGCCTCCTATTACAAATGTTATGTTACTTGTTCCTTCTATTCCAAGTCTGTCAATCTTTTCTGATAGTTCAACAGAATCAAGCATTTTCCCTTCTATTGCAAGCGCACATACATAAGCATCATCTTTAATAGCAGAAAGGATTCTCTCCCCTTCCTTATTCTTAATCTGTTCATTGACAACATCACTTGCATTATCCGGTGTTTTCTCATCAGCCAGTTCAACTATATCCAACTTACAATATCTTGAAAGTCTCTTGGAATACTCTTCAACTGCCTGGGTATAAAACTTTTCCTTAATCTTACCTACACATACAACAGTTATACGCATCTGTACTATCCTTCCACAAAGAAATATCCGCCATTATCAAGCCTGAATACTTCTAACTGCTCAAGAAGCTCATCATTGCTTAAATCAGATACATCCATACCTTCATCATCCATAACTTCTCTTAACTCTTTAATATCCTTGCAGTATACTGCCATACAGTCCTCTAAGAATTCCTTAGCCTCCTCTAAATCATATGCAACAGGCTCATCAAAAAGCTGTTTCTGATCTCTTAAAAACACCTTCGCGCACTCATCAATATGTTTATCCATAACTTAAATCTCCTTATCTTATATCCTTAAATTGCTCTCTTAATGTTCCTTCTACCCAACCTGTTACGAAACGCCCGTGTTTCTTAACATCTTCTACAGCTTTCTCCATAGCATATGAATAATATACCTTGTCCAACATAGCGATATCATTATAATTATCACCAAATGCCATACATTCTTCAGGCTTTAAGCTGAAATATTTCTGTATCTGCTCAATTCCTCTACCCTTATTGACATTAGTATCCATAAGGTCTAAGTAAAGTTCTCCTGATACAAGTACTGAAGCCTTATCACTCCATTTGTTAATAAAATGCTCTTTAGAGTTCTTAATTCCTGTCATATCACACACAGCTATCTTTAATATATCCTCATCAATGTCAGTAAACTTATCGACTAATGTAGTATGATAATTGACCACCTTGGTCATTCTGTAATAATATTCTTCAGACTTAGGTTTAATATATGCCGTATGTTCTCCTGATACAAGCACCTCACAATCAGGCTGCTCAATTACATCCTCAATTATCTCTAACGCAAGCTTCCTATCCATAGCAGTCTTTCCAATAGTTTCACCCTTGTATTCCACAAGAGCACCATTCTCTGCAATATATGCAAGCTTATCACTGACTGCCCCAAAAAGCCTCTTAAGACTCGTTATCTGCCTGCCACTAGCCGGTGCGAATATAACGCCTTTGTCAACAAGTTTATTGATATACTGTATAGCCGATTCATCAACGCTCTGTGCTCCGTTAAGAAGCAGTGTCCCATCAAGGTCACTTGCTACGAATTTAACCATATGTTTTCTCCTTAAAATACTTTAAGTTCATGTACAAGTCTTGCAACTGGAAGCCCGACAACATTATTATAGTCGCCTTCAATACCCTTAATGTATGCTGCGAATTTTCCCTGAATACCATATGCACCAGCCTTATCCATAGGCTCTCCTGTGCATATGTAATCCCTGATTTCCTCATCAGTCATATCATATACCCACACATCAGTCTTTTCATAAAAACTTACATTCTTATGTGCACTGCATATAGTTACACCTGTATACACCTGATGTATCTGACCTTCTAAAGACTTAAGAATTCTGAATGCATCCTCTTCATCCTTAGGCTTGGTAAGAATCTCTCCCTTATGGTAAACAATAGTATCTGCACCTATAACAATTACAGAATCCTCTTTATCTGCATATTGCTCTAATACAGACTGTGCCTTAACAGAAGATAATTCTCTTACATAATCTTCCGGTTCCATCTCTTTAATATTCTCATCTGCATCACTTGTAACAACAGTAAAATCAAGTCCTACCTGACTCATTAATTCTCTTCGTCTTGGTGAACCCGATGCAAGTATCAAATGTTTCATAAAACTTCCATCTCCTTGTTCTTCACTGTATTTTGTGTTCAGAGCCTACTTTGACTCATACATATTGCATTATAGCATAAAAAAACAGAGTGCTTCAATACCACTCCAATAAAAAAGGCACAACAATATATGCTGTGCCTTAATAATCATTAATAGTAAATATTATTTCTTATTATTCTTCTTGCTTATAACAATAACTGTTCCGAATATAACAACTGCTGCTACAAGAACTATAACATATACCCAGACATGATTGTTGTCACCTGTCTTTACAACTTCTTCATTAGCAGCAACCTCACCATTCTTTCTTACTCTTGAACCATCAATTGCCACTCCGTCTTTTCCTGTTACCAGTTCTTCATCTCCAGCAACTTCGCCACTCTTCTTAGTAACATCTGTGTCTGATATATCATCAGCTTTCTTAGTCGCATCCCCTGTCTTTATCGACTCTTCAGCTTTTGTTGTATCATCAGCTTTAATTACTGCATCAGCCTTTGTTGTATCACTTACTGTAGTTTCCTCAGCTGCCTTTGTTGTCTCATTTACCTTAGTTTCTTCAACTGCCTTTGTTGTCTCATTTACCTTAGTCTCTTCATCAACCTTTGTGGACTCATCAGCCTTTGTCTCAGCAGCAGTTTCCTTTGCTGTTGTGCCTTCCTGCTGGCAATCAGATATGAAATGCATCTGACCATTAGTATTAACGAATGTCTTTGCAATTGCTCTTCCGTTGCATGTTGATGTAAGAGTAACATCAGCTCTTGGAGCAACTACAATACCACATATCTCCCCCATGTTGAGCTTACCTGAAACATTAACAGCATTAAATATTACTGTATCAGATATATCAACATCTGTTAATCCACCAGAATACTTTCCATTAACACTGAATCTCTTAACCTCTGCATCTCCATCTGCACCTAAAAGATTCATAATAACAAACTGACCATCAGCCTTATTAGTTATACTTAACTGACCTTCTCCATAATAAGTTGATACTTCATTGCCCTGCCAGTCTGTATAATTACTTGCGTACATATTAACAACTACAATCTGCTTATCTTTAAATGATGAAAGATCAATCTTTTTCTCATCATTAGCTTTGATAACGATGTCAGCTTCTTCATCAGAAATATCTGCATATTCTTTAAAATTGTCATACACCTTATCAAGTGCTGCAGTTACGTCCATATAATCTTCAGCATAATAAACATTGATTGTATCTTTACAGTTGTTGACGTTAATGGCAGCCCCTGTTCTTTTTCCGTCAACACCTTTAATATAATACTTGTTCTCCGTCGGAACATAATCATAATCTGTTCCTAGAACAAGATTATTAAATGCATTCCTGTCAATAAACACCTCAGCCGAACCTGTGTTATCAAAACTTCTGATATAAGTTGTTCCAACACTCATATCCAGCCAGGCACTCAGCCACTGGTCTGTTATGACAAGATTATTGGTTGCAAAACATGTCTGATTATGATTAGCGTTCTTAAATTCTTCTGCAACCACACCATATGGCTTAGCTGCTCCTAACAGTTCATCAAGTACATCCTGTGTCTTAGAATATGCCCCAGCCTTTAATGAAGTTCCTGCAATCACAGAACCAGCAACCATTGCTGCAACAAGAACACCACTAATGATTTTCTTCGACTTTGCACTCAAACTACTTAATCGTTTTCTTAAAAACATTACCATCCCTCCGAAATGTTTGAATCAATAGTTTTACCCCTTTAACTATATTTTCTCCCCACAAGCGTATAATAGCATTAGTACTATAGTACCGCTTCCCCCTTTGAGGGGGATTTTTAAATTCTACATAAATAAAATAACCCATGTTCCTTAATCGTTATCATTCTAGTATACGTTAAGGACATGGGTACTATTACAGATTATTCAATTAAATAATATATTAAGCTTCAAGACTTCTGTTCATAGCTGACTCTAATGCATCAATAGAAGCTCTGATGATATCATGGTCTATACCAATACCAAAGTAATTCTTTCCATCATCTCCTGTAATACCAACATATGCAATGGCACTAGAATCAGAACCCTTCTTTAATGAATGTTCTTCATAACAGAAGATATCGCATGGCTTTCCAAAGTGGCTGGCAAGAGCATTACTTACAGCATCAAGACGACCATTACCGCCATCTTCAACATTGTACTTCTCACCATTCTCATTAATAGTTACAACTGTCTGTATTCCATTAATCTGCTTGAAATGTACTTCAGAAATCTTGAATACTGGTGTGTATTTCTTATATCTCTTCTCAAATATCTCAAGAACTTCATCTGCTGAAAGCTCCTTATGATTAACATCCGATACATCTTTAACAGCATAACCCAGATCTTCTCTCATAGCCTTAGGAACAACCATTCCATAATTATGTTCAAGAACATAAGCAACACCACCCTTACCAGACTGGCTGTTAATTCTTATAACATCTGAATCATATGTACGTCCTACATCTTCTGGATTAATTGGAAGATATGGAACTGTCCATTTATTAGGATCATTTTCTATTCTGTAATGCATTCCCTTAGATATAGCATCCTGATGTGAACCTGAGAAAGCTGCAAATACAAGCTTACCACACCATGGATGACGATCATCAATCTTCATCTGTGTAAGTCTTTCAAATACTTCTGCAAGATGTGGCATATCAGAAAGATCGAGTTCAGGATTAACACCCTGCATATACATATTCATCGCAAGTGTAATAATATCAACATTACCTGTTCTCTCACCATTACCAAAAAGTGTTCCCTCAATTCTGTCTGCTCCTGCAAGAAGTCCTAACTCTGCATCAGCAACACCTGTCGAACGGTCATTATGTGGATGAAGAGAAATAATAACATTTTCTCTATTGTGCATGTATTTAGACATATATTCAATCTGACTTGCAAATACATGTGGAAGCGACATTTCAACAGTAGCAGGAAGATTAATAATGCATTTCTTATCAGGAGTTGGCTGCCAGATATCAACAACTGCGTTGCACACCTCAAGTGCATACTCTGGTTCTGTTCCTGTGAAACTCTCTGGACTGTATTCAAAAAGGAAGTTTCCTCCATCAGCTTCAGCAAGTTCCTTTAATAACTTAGCACCTTCAATTGCAATCTGCTTAACTTCTTCCTTAGACTTCTTGAATACCTGTTCTCTCTGTGCTAATGAAGTAGAATTGTATACATGAACGATTGCTCTTGGAGCACCCTTTACAGCTTCAAATGTCTTCTTGATAATATGTGGTCTTGCCTGTGTAAGTACCTGTATTGTAACATCATCAGGAATCATATTCTTCTCAATAAGTGTACGGCAGAACTCATATTCTGTCTCAGAAGCAGCAGGGAAACCAATCTCAATTTCCTTAAATCCAACTTCAACTAACATCTGGAAGAATTCAAGTTTTTCATCAAGGCTCATAGGTTCAACAAGAGCCTGGTTACCATCTCTTAAATCAACCGAACACCAGATTGGTGCCTTATCAACATACTCCTTGTTAACCCAGTCATTACACTTAACTGGTGGCATAAAATAGCCTCTTTCATACTGTCTGTAATCAAACATTCCTAAAACCTCCTGAAAATATAAATATGTATTGTTAATAAGTAAAGGCTTTCTTAAAGATAAGCATAAAAAAATCTTTCGTCCATGGGCAATTCTACCCAAAGAGACGAAAGATAAATCTCACGCGTTACCACTCTTATTTCACGAAAATCCTCGTGCACTCACTGAATACGGACATCTCTGCCTTATATTCTGTCCAATATAACGGTTGGCTTCCGGCTACTCCTACTTCTCATAATGATTTCAGGTAGCAGCTCCAAGGCGAGTTCAATAAGTTCCTTCGACTGCCTCGCACCACCCGGCAGTTCTCTGACTCTGGTTCCTATCTAATAGTCCTCTTCACAGCATTTACTTATTATGTACGCTTATTATACTTGTCATTTTTTATAAAGTCAAGCATAAATTCAAGTTCTTCTTTGGAAATATTCTTATCAGAATATCTGGCTTTTTCATAACTTCTTGTAATTCTTTCAGCAGTCGCAGCATTTGAAGTAATATTATTTCTTGTGATATCCTCAGGCTGCATATAAACCAAACTGTTTGCAGCCATCTTTTCTTTTCTCTTATCCAGCATCGCTGCCTTTTTAAATGCTTTTCTATATTGCATATTAACCGCAAGATTGGTTTTCTCCACAGCACGCTTAGACCTTCCGATTTTTCTTTCATGCCTGCCTGTTCCTATGAATTCAACCTCATCTCCATTATCATCCCTTGATTTCTTGAACTTTCTCGCATATCTTACAATAACATATATAACAGCAATCATTAACCCTGTAATAATAACCACTGTGAAAGCAACGAAAACTGCCTGCATAACAGGATTATCCGCATATTCTTTTATCTCTGTTTCCTCATACAAAGCATCATCCTTATTGATTGGTTGAGTTGGCTGCTGAGGCAGAGCTTCGTCATTTTCTTTCATAAGCATGAGCAGCAATTTAAGAAGCGGTCTGAATACTACACCTAAAATACTTCCCATCAGTGCAAATATATTACCACCATTTCCTCTGTAGAACAGAAGCATTCCCATTATCATTAATACAGCTACAACAGCCACAGTTGCCATATTAATGCCTGTTATTCTTCTTGCTGGGAATTCAGATTTACCTGTATTACTTATAAATAAATCATTAACTCCTTTAAGCTGATTCCCTATAAGGAAAAGAATTATAAAAAAGGCAAACATCAATGATTCAAAACTTACAAGTTTTGTACTGCCATTCTGTCCTCCAAATGTACTTCCAACAATCATAACAATGCAATACACCACTGACATTCTCTCTGTAGTCTGCATTACCGCTTTCTTTTCATCATCATTAACATCTTCTGTTTTAGTGCTGAACCGCGACTCCTTCATATATTCAGTTTTTCTTACATTAGCAATCCTTACACTTACAGATCGTACACATACAACAAACACACTTACAAAATATGCCGTACTTTCAGCATCTGTTCTTCCAAGCATAATTGCTGCTGCAATAAGTACTATATGAATCATTACAAAAAGAAACAACGACGTTATATATTTTCTTGCAAAAAATGTAATGACTACAGGAATAGTGACCAGTGCGGCGTATAAAATATATTCATCAGACTTTTTAACAACCCCTAGAATTATCATTGCAGCAAATGCCATAAAAACAACACACTGACTAAGTAATTCCACAACTAACCGCGCTACATATAATGTTTTATTTCCTGAACGCGCAACAGACTCACTCATATTGCTTCTCCTTACTTAACTTCCCATCCAACCGGCTCAAAATCACATAATTCCAGTCCATAATCATCTCCTGGAAAATGTGGTACAATCCATACCATATCTGCCTGAAGCCTGCTGATTTTATTAATAACACTCTGCAATTTCTTTCTTCTGCTTGCAGAGATTAAAACATATACATATTCACTTTCTATTCTCATATTATCCGGCTCAAGAATTTTTTCAAGCATAGCAGAGTATTCTTCCATAGCAATTCCTGTATCAATCCTTGCAAGTGCAGTATTAATATTATTGAGATGTCCTATTCCAGAACCATTATTTATTACAACCGGACTCTTTGTATCAACATCACATCCATTGCTGAGCATTGAAACATTTATTCCACATGCAATTAGCATCTGCGATATTCCTGCTGCAATACTTATAGCCTGTTCGTCAACTGCATCATACCTCAATACTCCGTCTTCTTCGAGATTTAACAGAATGCATACATTTCTGCTGACAGACTCATCATATTCATTAACCATAAGATTGCCAGTTCTTGCCGTTGCCTTCCAGTTGACATTCTTAAGGCTGTCATTACCCGTATAGTCTCTTGTCCCCCTGAATACAAATGGATCTTCAAGCATATATTTTTTCCGTTCTGCTTCTCCTGTAATCCTGCTGTTCACTGGTTTTAACACTGTCGGGTCTGCCGGTTTTGGATATACTGTTATTTCACAGTTATTACCAGTCTTTAGAACATTAATTTCATTCATAAACAAGCCAGAGAATACAATCTCAAGACCTGAAATGCGGTAAACGCCCCTTCTTGTGCACCTGACAGGAACCTTTCTTGTAATTCTCTGATTAGAAAGAAGCGAAAATACATCATTACGGTAAGTCTTATCCGATACACTTGAATTAGTATCTGAACCTGTAAAAAGCAATTCTCTTGCAGCCTGAAATTTAAGATTAATACAAGGAAGTGGCAACCTCTTGGCATTAGTAACAACTTCTGTAATATTAACAATATCATCCTTAACCACATGCTTTTTATCAAATTCAAGACTCACTGTAAGATTTTTATTCCAGTTATATCTGTACACAAGCTTTACAGCAATGTACACAATCAGTACACCTAAAAGCATTAACAAAACATTCATTATCTATTCCAATCTTCAGTAGGAACTGCTGTTTTCGAGACAACATTGCCTATGATCTGTTCTTTATTATCTCTGTTCATAAAACCTGTCTGTAAAACAAGTCTGTGTGCCCATACATATGGTGCCAAAATCTTAATATCCTCTGGCACAACATAATCTCTGCCTGCGACATACGCATATGCTCTTGCAGCATTCAGCATGCCAAGTGTTCCTCTTGGACTGACACCTGTTAATACATTTTCTTCCTTTCTTGTCATTCTTGCAAGTTCAACAATATACTCAATAAGCACCGGATGAATGTATACATTCTTAGCATCTTCCTTCATTGCAATAATATCCTCACATGTTGCCACTTTTTCAAGAGTTATTTCCGGATTAGATGTAAGGAATCTGTTAAGAATGAGTACCTCATCATCTTTTTCCGGGTAGCCCATATTAATCTTCATAAGGAATCTGTCAAGCTGTGCCTCTGGAAGCTGATATGTTCCTGCTGTTTCAATTGGATTCTGCGTTGCAATTACTATAAAAGGTTCTGCCAGTTTAGAATATTCTCCATCAACAGTAACCTGATGTTCTTCCATACACTCAAGAAGTGCCGACTGAGTTCTCGGTGTTGCTCTGTTAATCTCATCAGCAAGAATAACATTAGCAAATACAGGACCTCTTCTGAATACGAACTCCCCCTCTTTCTGGTTATACACATGTACGCCTGTTATATCAGACGGCAAAAGGTCTGGTGTAAACTGAATTCTTGAAAATTCACCATCTATACTTTTGGCAAATGATTTCGCCATCATAGTCTTTCCTGTTCCCGGAACATCTTCAAGAAGAACATGTCCACCGGCAATAATACTTGTCAGAACCAATTCCGAAACATTTCTCTTTCCCACAATCACCTTACTTACATTATCTAATATATCTGAAGCCTTACTCATAATACCTCCTCGTAACACGAAATTTAGACTAAGATAATTATAACAAAAACACTGCCAGAACAGCAAGTGTCTGACAGTGCTAATAGGTGAAATAATTATGAACTTTTGATTAATTATCTGTAGGCATCTCCTGATTAACATCAATACCTCTTGGCGCAACAGGTGTTGAGAACACAATCTGTGTGCTTGTTCTTCCGAATTTCTGAAGCTGGCCGATAAATGTATCAAGTTCCATAGTGCTTGGGAACATAACTTTTAATAGCATTGAATAATTACCTGTTACACAGTTGCATTCAACAACATTAGGGCATGACTTGATAAATGGATAGAAATCCGGTTTCTGTACAGGAGCAACTTCAAGATTAATAAATGCAGTAATATGATATCCCAGCTTTAACTGATTAATCTTAACTTCATATCCTTCAATAATCTCTTCCTTCTCAAGTCTCTCAATTCTTGCTGAAACAGCCGGTGATGAAAGGAAAACATTCTCGGCAAGTGCCTTTAATGGCATTCTTGCATTCTGCTGTAATAATGTAATTATCTTCTTATCGATTTTATCCATGGCGTGAACCTCCAGATTATAATATTCGTTGTTTAGTGCTATTAATTTAACCAAAAAGGGGACAATCCTAGCGTTGTTGCTAAAATCGTCCCCTTTGACTTAAATTATTAACTTATGCATAATATACACCTTACATAATAAAATAGCAAGTCTTTTTTCTTTATTTTCATTGCTTTTATACATAATTTTTGTTAGAGTAGAGAAAATACTAAAGCCATTACTGGCAGAACGGAGACATTATGGAGAATAATAATCAGGAATATAACACAGTAACTCTGATGCTTGACGATAACACAGAATGTGAATGTGCAATAATACGCATATTCCCTGCTGGAGATAACGACTATATCGCACTTCTTCCACTTGAGGGTGAAGCTGCAGACAACGATGAGGTATATCTTTACAGATACAAGGTTGAAGGCGACAACGAACCTGTACTTGAGAATATTGAATCAGATGAAGAATATGAGCTTGTATCTGAAGCATTTGACGAGGAATTAGATGCTATGGAGTATGAAGATCTATACGAAGAAGAGGATAACGAGCAGTAAGAATCTCCTCTATAAAGCGTGAACGGGTTGTATCTTTGTTATACCTCTGCTTGGGGTACAGAAGATACAACTTTTCTTTTGCCCTTGTCATCGCAACATAAAAAAGTCTCCTCTCCTCTTCTATCTGCTCATCAAGAACTGCCTTATTATACGGTATTATTCCCTCACAGACATCCATTACCAGTACAATCTTATACTCAAGACCTTTAGAGCCGTGCATTGTAAGCATATGCACACCGTCTGCTGTATTATTCTGTCTGTCTTTATCGCACTGCCTGATGTATTCTGCAATACCATCAAGCCATTGTGACAGACTCATATACTGCGATGCCCTGTGTGCCAGTTCATCAAGCACATTATATAATTCTTCCTTATCAGCCTTATGTTCATATATATAATTTCTTATATACTCATCATAACCAACACCCTTTCTTATATAATTAACAGCTGCAAATGGAGACATACTTCTTATCATACTAATATCAGACACCAGCTTTTCTACCTGTTTACTCATCTGTTCATTCCCCTCATAGCCTCTCTTCAATGCATTAATATCTGCCGGCTGTGTAATATATGAACGGCTTATATATCGGAGCGGCTTATTAATAATCCGCAGAAAATCTATTCTTTCCCTGCTGCCAAGTGCTATCCTTATATATGTAAGAATATCCTTACTTATCCAGTGCTCATATATATCCTGTACTACCGAATAATCGCAGCATGGAATTCCATCACTTTCAAGCCTTGACATATACATATTCCCAATTACATTAGTTCTTGATAACACAGCAATGTCATCAGCAGCTATTCCAGTATCAATCAGTCTTCTTATCTCTGATACAAGAAATGCTTTCTCATCATTCAGACTGTTAAATTCATATACAGACACAGTATCTCCTTGTGAATTGTACGTCGTTATATCTTTATAATAACGATGCTCATTCTCCTCTGCTACAGCCCTTGAAGCAAACACAATATTGCCCGTTGACCTGTAATTAATACACATGTCAATTCTCACTGCATCACTATAATACTTATTGAAATCTAACATTATCTGTGGAGCAGAACCCCTGAATCCATATATACTCTGGTCATCATCCCCCACCACAAAAAGATTTCTGTATTCATCAGCAAGAATCCTCACAACATCAAACTGTGCCTTATTAATATCCTGAAATTCATCTATCAGAATGTACTTATATTTATTCTGCCACGCCCTCCTGTAATCTTCTCTCTGCATCAGAAGCTCGCGGCACTGTACAATCATGTCATCAAAATCAATCAGATGCTTTCTTACAAGCATATCATCATAAGCCATGTATATTATTCTGAAACTCTGTGGCGGAATGCATCTGCTCTCATATTCATCTATATTAACAGCCTCACCCTTAACACGGCTTATCTCAGATAAAACACCATCTACAGCTTCCTTCTCATCATCATACTCCAATTCAAGCCTGTGTATCTGGTCTTTCACGAATTCATGCTGTACCTGTGGCGTAATAATGCAGCGTGCAGAATAATTATATGCTGCCTTAAGTATGGTAAAAAATACTGCATGAAATGTGCCAAATGTTACTGCTGAACTTCTACCTTCTGACAGCCCCTTAAACTTAAACTTCATCTGCTCTGCTGCAGCCTTAGTAAATGTAATAACAAGAATATCAGACGGCTTGACCCCGCATCTGTCGATAAGATACCTTACCCTGTGTGTAAGAACCGTAGTCTTTCCAGAACCTGGTCCTGCAATTACCATACACGGTCCTTTATTATGTTGTATAGCCTGAATCTGTGCTTTATTAAACTGCAAAAGCGGCACCCCTTATAATAATCTTACACAAACAAATGTATATTAAGATTATATAAGTATGCCGCTATCATGTCAACCTAATAATATATATTTTATATTTTATTAATAACTTGTTATGTTATCATCAGAATCATCAGTATTAGATATATCCTTGATAACAACATAATATTCAACTTGTGGATTAACCTGTACAAGAACCCTGTCACCCTTCTTATGCCCAAGAAGAGCCTTGCCAAGAGGCGACTCTATGCTGATCATACCGCTTAATGAATCAGCCCTGATTGTAGTAACAATCTTAATAGTCTCAGTGCTTTCATCATCCTCATACAATACCTCAACCGTATTATTAACGCCAACCTCATCATCTGCTGATGAATCATCAATAACAGTCGCATTCTTAATCGTTCTCTGCAGATATCTTATTCTGCTTTCATTCTTATTCTTAAATCTTTTCGCTGCATGATACTCGAAATTCTCACTTAAATCCCCCTGAGCCCTTGTCTCCTTGACATCATCAAGTGCAGCCTTTCTTACCTCATGTATCCTGTACTCAATCTCTTCTTCCATCTTCTTGATATCATTCTTAGTAAGTTCGTGTCCCATATCTATCCTTCTTTCTTACTTTTAATAATCAATTAATAATTAATGAAATAATACGAGTATATTTTGCCCTTTTAAGATACATTTTGCAAGTCTATTCTGTCTCGACTTTAAGTGTCTTGATTTCAAATATAAAATACAGCACATGGAAAATCCATACAAAACCAAGAATAATTCTTCCAACCGGCACAGCATGCATCATAATAAATCCAATGCTCATAAAAATTGTAACCGTAACCATTATTCTAATCTTAGTTTTCATAGTCATCCCTTTGCCCTGCCTTATTCCTTTAAAGACTTAAGGATAATAGCTTCATTTAAACTGTCCAGATTACTTGTCTGCTCATCAAGAAGCACGAATGGTGCGTCATGTAAAAATGCTCTGGCAAGTCCGATTCTCTGCATCTCGCCGCCTGATAGCATGTCTCCAAGCTCACCAACATTAGTGCCCCTTATCTGTACTCCAGAATCTCATAAAAAGCTTAAGAAGTGTTGATTTACCGCTTCCGCTTCTTCCTGAAATTCCAATAATGCTTCCATCCGACATTAATCGGCTGTGAGTAGTTCATATTCTGCTTATACAAATCCATAATACCTTTTTTACATTCTTTACTAATAAATCAATCCATGATATAATATTTCAAATTTGAACTATTCATTTTTGTAGCTTTAGATTTATGACTAAAGTCAAATAACAATAAAATGAATACTGACTATCCCATGCATCTTAATATTAACTAAGAAAGGTTCTTCGTTTTATGAACTCAGGAATTGAATTCGCGCAGAAAATCAACCTTGCATATAATTCTATATGCAAGCCACTTTTACGTAAACTTAATCTTCCACAGACAGCCTTCGATATTCTAATGTTTCTTGCAAATAATCCTGAATACACAACTGCAAGAGATATAGTAGAAATAAGAAAAATCAAGGCAAATCTTGTTTCCGTCAATGTGGACAAGCTCGTAGCTGATGGCTACATCATACGAAAAGAAACAGCGGGAGATCGCAGAAAAACACAACTTATATGCACACCTGCAGCGAAAAAAATAATTGAAGAAGGCAGTGCTTTACAAAAAAAATTTCTTGAACATCTTTTTGACAATATGGATACAGCAACAAAAGAGGCATTTTTGACTGGCATGAAACAGATTGAAAATAATCTTGATAAGATACTTGAAAAAAAGTAATCTGCCAACATCCGTATTTTAAATATTAATTTTACAATCATGTTTGTGCCAGCGTGTACCTGACACAAAACTTATTATTACTAATATTACACGCAGAAAAGAGGATATTTTATGTCACTACTATTAATTATTGCCGTAACATTTTTTGCTGGTATGGGAGCCGGACTCGGTACCGGATTTGCCGGTATGAG
>ENA-ORPD01001115-ORPD01001115.1-human-gut-metagenome-genome-assembly--contig:-NODE-1115-length-21690-cov-2.578461_pt1 | contig 21690 bp, 10 predicted proteins | sample MGYA00242143_ERZ509076 | MGnify/ENA primary metagenome ERZ509076 (study PRJEB26280, sample SAMEA2338706) | human gut metagenome | biome: human gut; feature: human-associated habitat; material: faeces... | reverse complement strand
CCATTTCAATATCCAAGCCATACATGGCAGCTTCATAGGTATCATGCGCAGCTCCCCAATCTGTTATGACACAACCGTCGAAATTCCATTCTCCCTTCAATATATCATTATTCAGCAGTTTATGATGAGTAGCATGGGTTCCGCGCACCTTATTGTACGCTCCCATAATAGACCAAGCCTTCCCTCTTTCCACAGCAGCCTTAAAGGCAGGCAGATATATCTCATACAATGCACGGTCACTTAGCTGCACATCGATATGTCCCCGCCATAATTCCTGATTGTTCAGTGCGTAATGTTTTACGCAGGCGGCTACTCCATTCTTCTGCACTCCCTGAATATAAGGTACACAAAGCTCCGAGGCTAAATAAGGGTCTTCCCCCATATATTCAAAGTTACGCCCGTTGAGCGGAGTACGATAGATATTCACACCCGGTCCCAGCAAAACATCCTTTTCACGATAACGGGCTTCTTCACCGATAGCATATCCATATTTCGCTGCTAATAGCGGATTCCAGCTAGCTGCCAGACAGGTCAGTGCAGGAAAGGCTGTGCAACTATCGTTCGTCCATCCAGCATATCCCCAATCATTCCAGTTAATTTCGGCACGTACGCCGTGAGGTCCGTCACTCATCCAAAGTTCAGGAATACCCAAACGGGGACAGCCAGGGGAGCTAAACTTCCCTTGTGCATAACTAAGACGAGTTTTCTCCTCCACAGTCATACGGTTCAACGCATCCTGTACCCTAACCTCTATCGGTTGTGTATCATCCAGATACACCGGTGTTTGTTCTTTGTCTTGAGCAATCGCCACCATACCTGTCTGAACAGACAGGAAACATATAGTCAATAAAAATGTCTTCATTATTCCAATAATCATTTACAGTTTACAATTCCTCTGCCGAAATCTTTAGTACAGCTTGCCGAAGTCCCTCTGAAGTAGCCGTCAGCTTTGCTTTTCCCGGTTTTCCATCGTTCTGAATGACAACAAGGCATTTTCCATAAAATGCTTTCCTCTTTTCATCCTTAAAGCGTTCCATCGATACCGGGTTTCCGTTGTCTACCCCTGCGATAAAGCCATTACCTTGTACTGTGAAATTCACTAGATTGTCAGCATCAGGGCAAAGATTTCCTTTCTCATCCAACACCTCCACAGTGACAAAACACAAATCTTTTCCATCAGCAGTCAGAATAGAACGATCAGGAGTCAGACGGATCTCTGCGGGTTTTCCGGCTGTGCAGATTTCCTTTTCCGCCACTACCTTACCACTCTCTCGTGCAATGACCTTCACCGTTCCCGGTTCAAACTTCACACGCCAAGCTACATGCAGATTATCAAGGTCTTTACGCTTCACTCCTTGCGACTTTCCATTCACAAACAGTTCCACTTCATCAGCCTGATTATAGTAGCACCACATATCAATCTCCTGTCCCGGAGTCCAGTTCCAGTGCGGGAAAAGGTGCAACATCTGCTTATCCGTCCATTCCGACTGATACAAATAGTAGACATCTTTCGGGAAACCAGCCAGATCTACAATACCAAAGTACGAACTACGCGCAGGCCATCCATAAGGAGTCGGTTCCCCGATATAATCAAATCCCGTCCATACATATTGCCCGCTGATAAAGTCGTTGTCCCTGACTAATTTCAAGCTTTCCTCATGAGTGTTTCCCCAAGGCACATGACAGTTTTCATAAGATGAACAGGCAAATGTGGAATCGGCAAAGGATTTGTCCCAACGCTCGGGCCAGATAAACATCCGGTCGCTGGGCATACGGTAATATCCGCGAGTCATCAACGCTGAATTGCTTTCAGTAATGATAAACGGCTTGTCCGGGAAATTAGCCGGAACATTGGGAATATCCTTGTTATGATAATTATAGCCAATCACATCCAGTACGCCGGAACGGAATAAATGATTGCCGGAATTCGGTTCATTGCATCCGGCAGTGATAGGACGGGCAGGATCAAGCCCTTTTACAAAGCTTACCAGTTTTTTCGTCAGCAAAGAGTTGACACTCTCCTCTCCTTCTTTGGCTAACATTTCAGAAGAATGTCCGAAATTTAAGATCAGATTGGCCTCTTCCAGACTCAACGTATCCGCTTTGGCATCACTCCATTGTTCGAGGACTTCATTACCGATACTCCACATAAAGACAGAAGGATGATTACGGTCACGCAAAATAAAGTCATTCAAATCGCGCTCGCGCCATTCATTGAAGTAACGGGCATAATCATGTGCCGTTTTTTTCTTCCGCCACATATCAAAAGCCTCATCCATCACGATAAATCCCATACGGTCACAAAGATCAAGCAGTTCGGGTGCGGGAGGATTATGGGAACAACGTATGCCGTTACACCCCATTTCTTTCAGAATTTGCAATTGCCGTTCAATGGCACGTGTGTTGACTGCCGCTCCCAAACAGCCCAGGTCATGATGCATACACACACCATTAATTTTTGTCTGCCTGCCATTCAACGTGAATCCTTTCCGGGCATCAAAACTAAATGTGCAAATACCAACAGGAGTAGTATACCTATCCATACATTCTTCGTTTCGCATCACTTTGGTAACCAGTGTATACAGATAAGGAGTATCAATATCCCACAGTTGAGGTTGCTTTACAGTCAGTTGCTGGGTAAAAACAACTTCCTTACCGGCTTCCGCTTTCCCGCTCGACCGGGTTTCAGCAACTTCTCTGCCTTCAGCATCCTGCAAGGAAGAACAGACAGTAACATTTTCGTTCGTATCACTTTCATTCACAAGGGTAGTAGCGAGATTCAGTACAGCCTGTTTTTCGTCAACTGACGAGGTTGTGACATACGTTCCCCATCCACCCACATGTATTGGGCCGGTCTTGCTTAGCCACACATTCCGGTAAATGCCACAACCTGAATACCACCGTGAATTAGGTTGCTCCGCATTATCCACACGTACAGCCAGCACATTCGGTTCATCCCATTTCAGATAAGGAGTCAGGTCATAGCTGAAACTAATATATCCATAAGGACGTACTCCCAATGAAACACCATTGATAAATACCTCCGAGTTCATATATACTCCGTCAAACTCAATGCGAAATATCTTTCCTGCATCCGCTTTGTCTACACTAAAGGTTTTGCGATACCAACCGACTCCTCCCGGAAGTGCCCCTCCTCCTGTACCGGAGGATTTTCCTGACTGAAGTCTCCTTCAATCGCCCAGTCGTGGGGCAAATCCAGTACACGCCAGTCATTGTCGGCAAAACCAGGTTGTGCCGCTTGCAGCCCGTCTCCCAAATGAAAACGCCAGTCTGCATTAAAGTCGGATCGCTCCCGCGGAGATACAAGGGGAGAACTGCTACATGCTCCTAATAACATCAGACAGCCTCCCAATGCCAAGCAGCTCCCCAGTATAAGGCAGCCCCCCAGCATCAAATATTTTAGTTTACCAATCATCATCAACGGATTATCATTCAGCTTACAGTTTCAATGTCTGCTCGCTGCCATTATACTTCACAGTCACCCCTTTCGCGTTCAAATCAAACGGTTGGGCTTTCTCCTTATTCACCGTAACTACCGTGAAAGTACGCTCCTTCAGCATACCCGGGAACTCCCCCTGACGCTCACCAATCACTAAAGTCTTGGTAGCCTCATCATACTTCATCGGTATCATGGCATACATCCCTTGTTCATAGTTATAATTCACACCTTCATCTTCGTATAACGTAAACTCCCCATCCGCTCCCTGATAAATATACAAACGGATGTGCTCCGCCGGTTTTTCATCCGTATACTGAATATCATCTCCGAACGGAATGATAGCGCCTGCACGCACATACAACGGAATACGCTCATAAGGAGCTTCTATTACTTTTCTCTCTCCTCCAGCCTGGAATTTGCCGGAATAGAAATCATACCAGCCCTCTGCTTGAGGGAAATAAATTTCACGACTGCGGTCACCATAGCGATAAACCGGAGATACCATAAACGAAGGACCGAACATAAACTGGTCACCAATATCATTCACTTCAGCATCCGCTGTGAAATCCATTACCAAGGGACGCATGATTGTATAATCATCAAACCAAGTCATACCTGCCAGCGAATAAATATACGGCATCATATTATAACGTAACTTAGTATAATATACAACCGACTGATAAGCAGGATGCCCTTCCGGCGCAATCTCCCATATTTCACGGAAAGGGTATTGTCCGTGTGCACGATATAAAGGAACAAACGCACCGAATTGATACCAGCGGGTATTCAGCTCACGCCATTCTTTATAATCAGCATTTTCCGTCTTTGTCGCGTTCCATTGTTTCTGTCCGGCCACATAACGATTCTCTACACAAAACCCGCCAATATCCATTGTCCAGTAAGGTATTCCACTCATGGCAAAATTCAATCCGGCAGAAATCTGTGCCTTCATGTCCTCCCAACGTGTACCGATATCCCCACTCCATGTAGCCGTGGAATAACGCTGTAATCCGGCAAATCCCGAACGGGTTAATAAGAACACCCGTTTGTTATTATCTACTCCGCGCTGACCGTCATAAATGGCTTCTGCATTCATCAGTGCATACGCATTGAAAAATTCCGTAGAGGAACCCAACGCTGTAGGTCCGCACAAAGCTTTCCGATATTCCAAGTCGGTACAGTCACGTACATTCGGTTCGCTGGCATCCATCCACCAAGCATCGATACCCAACGGATAATAGTGCTCATACATCTGTTGCCAGAACAGTTTCCGTGCATCGGGATCATACGCATCATAAAAACCATAATGGTAACCGGGACCTACCCAATCTTTCAAACTATCTTTAACAGACTGCTGATACATCCACCCATTCTCGTCGAACTCCTTGAAATGTTCGGTAGTAACATAAAACTTAGGCCATACCGAGATCATCATACGGGCATGCATAGCATGGATGGAATCAACCATTGCTTTCGGGTCCGGAAAACGAGCTTTATCAAACTCATGACTTCCCCAGGCATTCTCCGGCCAATGATTCCAATCCAGTACGATATTATCCAATGGGATTTTACGATCACGGAAACCTTTCAGTGCTCCCAACATTTCCTCCTGTGTATTATACTTCTCACGACTTTGCCAGAAACCCATTGCCCATTTCGGCATAACGGGAGACTTTCCGGTCAGCGAACGATAACCGCTAATCACGTCGTCCATATTCTCACCAGCCATAAAATAATAATCGAGCTGCTTGGTCATTTCACTCCACCACGACTGCTTCCCCTGTTCTTCCGGATTAACAGGTGTCAATGCACGCAGTCCGCAATAAGACTGTCCGCCATCAGGCTGCCACTCGATTTTCAACGGCACACGCTTTCCTGCTTCCAAATGAGCTGCAAACTTATAACTATTAGGATTCCATGCAGTCCGCCAACGTTCCGGCACTACCGGCTCATTGTTCAAATAGACCTTAACATATCCCGCATAATAAAGAATAAACTTGAACTCTCCCGTTTGAGCAGGTTCTATCTCTCCTTCATAAGTGACTTTAGCCCCCATTAACGGCAGTTTCTTCGGAAGATTCTCAATCGTTTTCAGATTCTCGAAATAGATGGAGTCTTCCCGGCGGACCAGAGTTTCTCCTTTTTTCGGCACATAAGTACCGGTTAGCGCCCCTTCCTGGCCTGTCTTATCATAAAGTTTAAAGATACGATTCAACTGGGAGTAATCATTCGGATTACCGAAACGACAGAAGGAATAACTATCCAGCAGTATACCATAGTTTTTATTCGAAACAACAAACGGAACAGAAACTTTCGTATTATACTGGAACAGTTCTTCGTTCTTACCCTTATAATTAAATTCATCCGCCTGATGCTGGCCTAATCCGTAAAACGCTTCATCTTCGGGAGATTCAAAAACCTGACAGACCGTATATCCTTTCGTTCCTTCCACTTCTATCGGAGTAAATGTCTTTCCTCCTCCCTTATTCTCCTGCAGGATTAACTCTCCGTTTTTATCCGTAAACCACACCTCTCCGGTACTAGCCAGTACAGATGCTTTCACTTCTTCAGTAGACACTGTAATCGTATCGCCATTCTGCACGACGGCAAAAGATGTTTGTTTTTTCTGTGGAACAACAATCAGACTTTGCGGATCGGCAAACTTGCTGTCGGCAGTGGCAGAAACGCGAATTAACTTATCTCCCATCACCTGAAGGCGAACCAAACGAGGACCTCCTGTTTCTTTGTGTTGTACTTTGACTATCACACTATCACCTGTCTTCTCGTAGACCTTATTGGAACATGCTCCCAAAAGAAGTCCCGGCAACAGGCAATAGAAAATGTTTTTCATATTCATAATCATACCTACCTTTAGGGTTCAACAATATATTTTCTCATATCGCAAAAGTAAGTACTATAAATGAAAAGTTCCCCTTCTAATGTTTTATAGAAGGGGAACTTTTAAACAGTGACCGGACGATATGTTTTTTTCAGAGGTATCATTTGTTATTTCCCTTCTTTTTCCTGGTAAACGGAGGGTAAAACACCAAATTCATCCTTGAAATAACGGCTGAAATATTTAGGATTATTGAAGCCTACTTCGAAAGCTACTTCGGACACATGAAGCTGGCTTTCACGCAATAATTGCGCCGCCCGTTTCAAGCGAATCACGCGGATAAACTCAATAGGTGTCTTTCCTGTGATCTGAAGCAATTTCTTATACAGATGCACGCGGCTCATACCCAGTTCCCGGCTAAGTTCCTCTACCGAAAGTTCAGTACGTGACATATTATCCTCCACATATTTGATTGCTTTCTCTATCAACTTTTCATCCAGTGAAGTAATCACAATCTCACTAGGTGCAGGATCAATCATTCCCTGGGTGACACGATGATAACGGCTTAGTTCTATCAGTTTACGGATACGCAACACAAGGATAGTCATATTGAACGGCTTTGTTACATAGTCGTCCGCTCCTGTCTGCAATCCCTCCAACTTTGCTTCGGTATTCTGCCGCGCTGTCAGCAAAATCACAGGGATATGCGCAATACGCTTATCCTGCTTAATCAGGCGACACAGCTCATTGCCGTCCATTTGGGGCATCATTACATCACTGATAACCAGATCGGGTAATTCTTCCTGCATCATCTCCCATGCTTCGTTACCATTCACAGCCAGTTTGACACGATACTGTAATTCCAGACTATAACGCATAAAGATACGGAAGTCTTCATTATCATCTACCACCAGCAGCAAAGGGAAATCCTTGCGTCCGGTCTCTTCCCTGACTTCCTCTTTCATTTCCCTATCTTCTTCATCCCCAACCGACATGCCCGTTTCTTCCGGTAACTGTACTTGTGTCTCCACATGTTTTACCGGGAACTGAATAACGAAAACAGACCCCGTCCCTATATTATCGAATACCTTCACTTCTCCTTCATGCAAAGTGACAAAGTCACGTACCAGGCTCAATCCGATACCATTTCCGGTAGTTTCCTCTACTCCTTTATGATCCGCCTGATAGAAACGGTCGAAGATATGTTCCTTGTCCACATCGCTAATTCCTATTCCGGTATCGGCAATCTTGATTTCCAGTGTATCAGGAGTTCCTGTCACATGCTCTATCATCACCGTCACACGTCCTCCTTCAGGAGTAAACTTAAAAGCATTGGAAAGCAGATTCATCACAATCTTCCCTACCTTGTCAGCATCAAAAGCCATCGAGAATGTATCTATACCCGAAAAGAAAGAGAATTGAATATGTTTCTTATCCGCCATCAACAGGAAAGAGTTGCAAACACTATGCACATACGAAATGATATCTCCTTCCGACAGAGACAACTGATGAGTACTCATCTCTCCTTTACGGAAATCGAGCAGTTGATTGACCAGATGTAACAACCGTTGCGCATTACGATACATCAATTGCAAACGTGTACTCTGCAATTCATCGGTCGTTTCTTTCAACATTCCCTCCAAAGGAGAAATAATCAAGGTAAGCGGTGTGCGCAATTCATGGCTGACGTTCGTGAAGAAACGGAATTTCATATTATTGATTTCTTCATTCTTCGCCACCTCATTTTCTATCTGCTGAAGATGAAACTTCTCACGTTCACGTTTCAGCATCCGGTAGCGCGCCAGAAAAAGCACGACCACCAAACCGGCAGCATACAACAAATAAGCCCACCACGACATCCAGAAAGGAGGATTGACTACAATACCCAGCGTGGCTTCCTTTATGCCGACATAACCGTCGCTATTGATCGCCTTCACTCTCAAAACATACTTTCCTGGGGCAAGATTCGTAAAAGTCACATTGTGTACTCCTACCGGCAGGGTTAACCAGTCATTATTGAACCCTTCCAACTTATACATATATTGAGTTTTCTCCGGCAAATTATAGTTGTCCGAAGCAAAAGACACACTGAAAATGTTTTGCTTATAATCGAACTCTACATTTTCTACATCGTTCAACTCTTTTTTTATCAACACTCTTCCGCCATACGACTGCCCCACTTTCACTGCCTCATCAAACAACGAAAGACCTGTAAACATCACATTAGGCAGCATTTTATTATAGCGTATATGATCCGGAGCAAAAACATTGACTCCATACAAGCCACCAATCGCAATGATTCCATTGTGTAACGTTTTGATTGAACGCTGGTTAAAATCACAGTTCTGCAATCCGTCCTCACTATTGTAAGCCCTGGAATCAAAAAGGTAACTCCCTTTTCCATCGGAAGCCACTGTTACCCGAATCACCTTCCTGCTGGTCGATACCCACATATTACGCTCCTGATCTTCCGTAATTGCCGCAATAAAATTTCCTTTGGCCTCTGCAACAGGAAACAGATCCAGAAACATATGACGCCTCGTATCATACACATTCAATCCCTCACGGGTAGCAATCCATACCAATCCCCGGCTATCTTTATATACATGATTCACCGCATCGTTCGACAATTTCATACTATCGCTCTGGCCTTGAATCTTTTTTATTTCTCGAGTGCGCATATCCATCGTGCCTACTCCCTGACTGGCAGTTCCGAAAAACAATGTATTATCATCTACCCAACACAAAGAGGTTACATTATTCTCCAGCAGAGCCGAGTTGTTACTGGTATAAGTTTCAAAAGTACCGGATAACGGTTCCAAACATTGCAAACCGCCTCCCAAGGAAGCAATCCAGATTCTTCCCTTATCATCCTCCACCAATGCCCAGACATTATTACTCGCCAAAGCGTTTCCGGTACCTTCCTTATAAGAACGTACCTGGGAACCATTCATACAATACAAGCCCCCATTGAATGTCCCTACCCATAATTTGCCGTCTTTCGATTTCAACATAGACACGACGGGATTCGGCAATTGTCCTTCGGCGTCTCTCCAGAAAGGTTCCGCCTTTCCTGTAGAGCGATTCCACAAAAGAATCCCATGGTCGTTCGTTCCGAGCCACAGTCTATCTTCATCCGCCTGTTCTATGCAAGTTATATCTCCCCATTCATACATATTGAACTTAAAGATGCTTTCACTATAATAAGATACCCCCTTCTTATAAGTACCTACCCACATGACACCATCCCTGTCAGCATATAAGTCATAAATTGTATTATGAGGCAAGCTCCGTCCATTGTCATCGTGGGCAACAAGAGAAGTCACTTTCCCCGTTTCTTTCTCAAGCACGTCTATGCCGTCATAATCCTTTCCAACCCAAATCCTGCCTTCTATATCCTGTGCCACCGCATGAATAATTACGTCCGGACGTGACGACCAGATACCGGTCAAATCTGTCCGCCAACTTTTTGTTCCGCAATCATACGCCCAGATTCCCATAAGACTGTATGCCCAGATGCAATTGTCTCTATCTACAAAAAGCGAAAGTTCTATCGTCTTTCCTCCCGGAATATATTTCTTAATTTCATCAGACTGCCATTTAATCGCCAATGTGGCACGATCCAGACAGACAAGCAGTCCCGTATTATAAATCAACAAGATTCCGTCACTACATTCCGCCATTTGTGTCACTCCATACTCCGGCAACGAATGTTCCGTATACGAAAAGAAGAGTCTCTTTCCACCCTCCTTGTAACGGTAACATCCTTCACCTGCCACACTAAGCCACGTATTCCCTTCCCGGTCTACAAAAACCTGTTCCGGAACTCCCCATGACTCCAGATTTTTCATAAATCCGGTAACATCAGTGATAAAGTAATCCCGCTCCTTATCAAATAATACATACCCTCGGGCGGTATTTATCCAAAACCGTCCGTCAGGCATTTCCACAATATCGGTAATGTAATTATCCGGTAAAGATCCCGGCTCATTCTCGGCATGCTGATAGATCTTGAAAGTATATCCGTCATAGCGGTTCAGTCCGGTAGTCGTACCGAACCACATGAACCCATCACGATCTTTATAAATAGTATTCACAGAATTATTAGACAATCCGTCCGACACTTCCAGATGCTTGAACAAGTATGATTGTGCAGACACAATCCACGAAGCGAGAAGTAAAGCTAACAATAAAAGGCTCTTTCTTATCATGTTTTTCAGATTTGTACAAAGGAAATAAAATATTATCAAACAGCCAAGAAAAAGAGCCTGCGGATTATTTGACAGAATAAACAGCAAGCGCATCCAACGAAGAAGCTAATGCAACCAAAGCAGCGTTCCAGTTAATGGCTACTTCATTGGAAGCATACGAATCTTCCGTATCTACATACGACTCATCCGGACTGGCAGTAGGATAAAAAGCCCCGTCCTGCTGTCCTGGGTTAGGTCCTCCAACAAGAAATCCGGGAATAGGGTCTTCTATGTCGTCCGAAACCGAAAGGCGGTGATGAGGATGCTTCGGACTCTTCGTTCCAAGCCCTGTCACATAACAGAAACCTGTTGCATTTCGCCCCAATATATAATCCATGTTTCTATAGGCATTAGTCAAATAAACGTCTTTGCCAGTCAGGAGATAAGCGTACATCAACGATACACCCTGATTCATACATTTCTCCGCAAGGCATCCCCAAAAGAAATCTTTAGCATCATTACCATAGGGAGCGTGAAATGGGGTCTGTTCGGCTCCTTCTATGACTTTATCCGCATATTTCAAAAGTTCCGTTTTCAATGAATCGGCAAAACGACGGTCGGCTTCATTTAACTCTCTGCCTGGTTGAAGCCATGCAAATATACCTAATGCGAACGTGTTGCCCCATCCCGGAGCTGTGTATATTTGGGGAGCCTTTTTTATTGCTTCTTCCCGGTATATCTCTTTTCCGGTTGAGAAATAGAGTTCGCTAGCCGCCCAGAAAAATTCATCGTCTGCATGTGTGTCACCATATTCTCCGGTAGCTATTGCCGGTTGATACTTCTGATTGAGCAGATTCTGATTATAATAGGCTCCCGGATGCTTTTCCGCCCAGGCATAAGCCTTCTCCGCTGCTAGTAGAGCACGTTTGGAGAATCCCGGATAATCTTCTTCATAAGAGGCAAACAGACGGGAGGACTGTGCCATGACTGCTGCAAAATCTAAAGCGGCAGTGACTGATTTCTGCACGACATAACGTTGTTGTTTACAGTCCACAGGTTTCACAAAACCTTCAAAAAAGGGAGTGGTCAGTTTATGATATACTCCTCCATCTTCGGGATCTTGCATTGTTAACATCCAATCCAAGTTAAATTGCATTTCGTCCAGTAAGTCGGGGGTATGGTTATTGCTCTCCGGGATATTTATCTTTTGCCGGGAGAAGTAATCCGGAAACAACTGATAAATAGATTGTATCAAACCTATTGAATAACCGGAATTCACAATATACTTATTATAATCGCCGGCATCATACCAACCTTTGGAAGAAGAGACAATCGTTCCCGCAGGACGATTGGGGGAAGCAGCGCTGGGATGTATCAATACATGATTATCCGGATGCCCGGCCATTCTGTGCCACTGCCCTGCATATTGTTCTTCAATCGGCATTGCGGTACGCTGATAATAAAAAGACTTCAAAGCCGCGTCAGCCAGAGGAGATAATACACTGTCTTTTATTAGGAAAGTAACCGATGCTCCGTTCACCTTCAGCATATATTCCCCCGGAGTTGTTACAGCACTAAAATCCAGTGTTGTTCTTGTTTTATCCGACCATGCAGACTTTGCTGTATATAAGGATTTTCCGGCAAACACTTGTTCACCGGAAACAGCATCCCATATTACAAACTCTTCAACTTTTCCGCTGTCTACTACAGCTATTTTCTCTTGATTGGGATAATAACCCAGTTGATTCAATCGGATAGCATCGTTTGGTATCACACTTGTTGAAGGAGTGCACGCAACCGCCAACCCACTCAATATCCCAAACAGAGCAATGTATCTTACTATTTTCATACAGTTACTAAAAAAGTAGGAGAAGGTAAACGGTTCGTTCTACCCTCTCCTATTTCATTCAAATCATTATTTTCTCACGATGCGGAAGTTATCGAAATAAACTTCAATAGTAGCTTGACTACTACCAGGGTTCGTTGCATATACGCCTATATGAGTAGAGTTCCTATTTAAAAAGTCTTGATATGTAGCATCTGCGACAACAGAAGATAAAGATACGGAACATTGCATCCACTTTCCAGTCTCTGTCTTTCCTGTAAAAGAACTCACTGGGACATACCCATTTAATGCAGCATCAAAGTTTTCACACATTGCGATTTGGAAAACAGGTCCGGTAAATACTTCTTTCACAAAACATTCAAACTGTAATTTCAAATCATCAATCGGTGTATTTCCTGGAATGATGCTTGTATTTACCCATTGAGCGTTGGAATAACTTTGTTTCCACCAATAATTGGATGCACTCACTGTTCCGGTAATGCCTAGACAAGTTCCATTAGAAACATAAGGAGCTGACGAGCCATCTGCTACTACAAAACTGCAATCACCCCAAACATGACTACCGATTCCATCGTAATTCAATATCACATTTTCTAAAGGATAGAATATTTCTGCAGATTCTACCGTTCCTCCAATCGCAGTCACAGAAATATGGCCGGACTGGGTAGGAGCCTGTGGCAATACAAAACTAATCTCATCAAAAGTGTTTGAGGTTGTGATGTCCCCCACTGGAATGTCGAACTCACCGTTAATATTCACACGTGATACCTCAATAAAATTCTGTCCAGTAATAGTAACCGTGCTTCCTACGACTGGCATTGTCGAACTGACAGCAGTAACAACCGGTTTTGGACCATTCTTCTTAAACTCTGTAACCGCACTGCTCGTATAGCACTCTACCACAAGATATCCCTCTTCAAGCAGATTTGCCGGAGCTGTTAGCGTAATTTGACTATATTTGTTATTTACTTCATAATTTGTTATCTCCTGAACATCAACAGGGCGTGTCCCATCCTTTGCCGGTTGTTCAGTAGAAAGATAAACAGCCTGTACCTCATAGAAGTTACCACCGATCACAGTCATCTGGTCTCCCGGCTTTATAGGATAGGTTGCGGAAATACGGGTGATGTAAGGTGCAGGCGAAAGCACGTGCATATTGTAAGCTGCTACTCCATGCTCTGTTTCTATGCGAATTTCACCTTTCAACTCAGGATTTTGTCCTGTCAGTTCCAATTCATTAGGAACCGTTAATATGATACTTGTAGAAGTTACATAATTCCTGTTGAAACTAACCTCCTGATCATTGATATACACCTTTTGTGTTCCACCCAAATGTTCTCCGACTACAACAATCATTGTTCCCGGATTTACATCAGTAAAAGTACTATCAGCTTTAGCCGGATCTGTTACTCTTATATAATGAATTACCGGTATAGCATCATCGTCGTCATTCTGGCAAGAGACAACAGCCAAAAAGGGCAGGACTAACAACCCTATCAAGAACAATCTCGTATCTAAATATTTATATATTGATTTCATAAATTCTTCTGATTTATTCGTTAAATGTATAAGGAACCGGTGGTTCGTTCAATAACGGATTCTGGATGACATCAGATTCCGGATAAGGCAAGAAAATATCCTCTGCTTCAATATTGATAGTAAACTCCGGAGCTGTGTAATACTCAGGACCTTCAAGGAACGTAGTTCCATCCGTGTCATACTTCCCAAAATGCAATTTTCCGTCCTCATCTTTGATGATAGCATCCGCCCGGTACCCCCGCCACTGATTATTAAAGTAGTTAAGCATCTTGTCCGGTAAATAACGGAACCAAGTTACCATATCATACCAGTTTGAATATTCCATACCGAACTCAACACGGCGTTCGCGGATAATGTCATCCAACGTGATGGAAGACTTTTTATTAATCTTTGCACGCTCACGTACACGGTTGAAGAAGTAAAGACCACGACCGTCACTCAACGTAGAATTGTTACCCAGACAAGCTTCCGCATACGTCAAGTAGACATCTGCTAAACGCAAAATATAAGTATTAAGTGGCGAATTCATTTGTTTCACCTTACCGTCGTTATCGTCATCCGGCCCTCCCGGAACACCTTTTTTAATAGGAGAAGCAGTACCCTTATAAGTATAGCCACCATCTTTAATGCAAATATAAGAGTAATAAGAACCCTTGGTAAAAAAGGTAGCGTTCCTACGCAACGTATCTGCCAACTCGTATTGCTGAAGCATATCAATACTTCCATTATAGCTACTCCAACAATTGACACCACCCGTCACCTCGGTCGAGAATGCCAAATCAGACAAGAGGGTATTACATTCATACCACTCCCCCAACGGCACCCACTGCATAGCGAGCAGGGATTCCTGATTGTTATTGTTCTTATACTTGAAGAGATCTTCGTAGTTTGTCATCAAGTCCAACCCACTATTCTCACACACATCACTGGCATATTGACGGGCAAGTTCTAAATCACCTTCATCACGCGTACCACCATTGTTCCAGCCCGAACGTGCCAGATAAACCTTTGCCAATATCCCTTTTGCCGCCCACGATGTAGCCCGTCCTTTATCACTCTGCTCCGACAAATTATCGACGGCGTAATTCAAATCATTAATAATAAACTGAAATACATCTTCTTCACGATTGAGCGGACGAACGGGATTGTCAACCAACTTCTGGTTATCTTCAATGAGAATCACCGGGCCCCAAATGCGCAACATATAGAAGTATGCACATGCACGCATCAACCGGGCTTCTGCAATTGCCTTTGTCTTGGCAGCTTCGCTCACACTACCCTGTGTCTGCATCTCTACCGCATTGATTACAGAGTTCGCCATCGTTACTACCGAGTAGAATCCACTCCATGCACCCGACAGATTTTCATCCAAAGCTGTCACTTGGAAAGTAACAAACTGCGGATAATTCCAGGGACTGTACATATCATTGGCACGCCCGCTACCGATAGGAACGATGGAACGTTGATTGTAATCAAACCATGCCCGATTGTAAAGCGGAGCGGTGGCTGCTTCTAACGCTTCGTCAGAAGTATAAAATGTAGCGTCTACATAGTTTCCTTCCGGTGCTCTATCCAGAAAACTGTCACTGCATGCTGTAAACAGCAGGGCGGTAGTTGCTATTACTAATTTACTTTTCATAAATATTCTCATTATTTGTCAGGTTAGAAACTAAGGTTAAGTCCGAAAGTATAAATCCGTTGTGAAGGATAACGGGCATTATCGATACCACGCGTCAGCACATCATAATTGTAAGCACCCACTTCAGGATCATATCCTTTGTACTTTGTAAAAGTGAATGCATTCTGGATATTCATATACACCCGTAGATTGTCAATATTGAGCTTACTTATCCACTTTTTAGGGAAAGTATAACCTAACGAGATATTCTTGATACGAAGATATGAACCGTCTTCTACAAAGCGGCTGCTCATACGGTTATTATCGTTAGCATTGGCAGCAGTGATGCGCTGTACTTGTGCCGAACCGGCATTCGAGACATAGACATTGGAAAGCGTAGTCGGCTGTGATGGATCGATCAGTTCCACACGGGCGATATTAACAGCTTCTTTCAACATTCCACTGTTGTTCATCGGATTGGTAAATTCTTTACGTAGCATATTCACCACTTTATTACCGTATACACCATTGATGAAAATATTCAGATCAAAGCCTTTATAAGAAAACGAGTTGTTAAAACCGTAAGAGAACTTCGGTTCGGGATTACCTAAATAGGTACGGTCTTTCTCATCAATAACGCCATTGTCGTCAATATCCTCATAAATATAGTCTCCTACCCATATCTCACTTTCAGAGATATTCTTTCCTTTTGGAATAGCCACTTTCACACGCTCACCATTTTTATCGAGAATATAATTACCGTAAGAATCCCGCTTGTAAAAGTCATCCTCCTTCGTAAACATGCCTATCACGTTATATCCGTAAAACTGTCCTATTGGCTGTCCCACCTCCGAGTAGGTGTAAGTCTCACTGTTGATAGTACCGGAAAGTCCTGCTGTCTCTGTGTAAAGCTTTGTAATCTCATTCCTATTAAATGAAATAGTCAGTCCTGATCTCCACATGAAATCATTTTTATTGATATTAACCGTATTCAACGTGAATTCCAGACCTTTATTGGTCATAGCACCCGCATTTACCCACGGTGAGGAAATAACACCGTTAACATAAGAAGGAAGAGATGCTTTCATTAACAGATTATCTGTGTTTTTGTAATATCCGTCAATAATCAGTTCTACCCGGTTACCAAAAAGATTAATGTCTAGTCCGGCATTCCATGCTTCAGTCTCTTCCCATTTCAAGTTTTCGTTTCCATAGTTCTCCGCATAATATCCGCTTCCCCAAATAGTTGCCACAGTTCTCATCTTTACACCATAAGCATAGTTTTCTGCCGCTTGATTACCAACCAATCCCCAACCCAGACGTAACTTCAAATTATCCAACCAAGAGACGTTCTTCAGGAATTTCTCATTCTTCAACTTCCATGCAAGAGCTGCCGATGGAAATATTCCCCAACGATTGTTCGGAGCAAACGTAGAAGAACCGTCACCACGTACAGTAAGTGTCAACAAATAACGGTCATCAAATCCGTAGTTAACACGACCGAAGTAAGATTCGATAGCAGAAGAACCTTTGGAACTACTATTCTTTGCAGTAAGTGAGCTACCCGCGTCCAGTTCGTGAACAGAGTTGAGAAAATAGTCACTCCGGGTGCCGGAAAGTGATTCCCAATTATTCTCCTGCGCTTCATGTCCCGCCATGGCAGTAATTTGATGTCGACCGAAAGTATTAGTATAAGTTAGATAAGTCTTTAACGTCCAGTTACTACCATTGCTGGCACTACGACTACCTAATGACTCTTGGGTATAAAGACCATAGTCATAAGACGGAGTATACTGATAATTGTTGTTATAATAATAATTGCCTGCATACTCAGCTCTGAACACTAATCCCTTGTAAAGTGTAATATCAGCAAAGAAATCCACATAGAGTTGTAATCCCTTTTCGTAGTTCTCACGCATCAGCGCTTCTGCTACCGGATTCGTAAAGTAAGTACCATACATGTTTTCTGACTGCATTCCCCATGAACCGTCAGGATTCTTCGCCGGTACTTCGGGCAACTGCTGTATCGCCGTGCGGATGATATTACCATTGTCGATCGTATTGTTCTGCTGCGTCTTGGCAACAGAAGCACGCAACCCGGTAGAGAGCCAGTTCGTTATCTTATTATCCATATTGACACGGGCAGAGAAACGTTCGAAGCTAGAACCGATACCGATACCATCCTGACTCAAATAACCACCCGAAAGTGAATAAGTAGTTCCCTCATTTCCTCCAGAGATATTAATCTGATGATTGTGCATAGATGCATTACGGAAAATCTCATCCTGCCAGTTCGTCCCTTCTCCCAGTAAGCTGGGATCTTTAAACTCCTCACGGTCACCAAAACCCAGTACTTGAGCGCGTAGATTTTGATACTCCGCATATTCGCGCAGATTTAAAACATCCAACTTCTTTGGTAATTGCTGCAAACCATAATATCCTTCGTAAGAAACCTTTGTCTTACCGGCTTTCCCCTGATTAGTGGTAATCAGTACCACACCATTGGAAGCTCTCGAACCATAAATAGCTGTAGCCGAAGCATCTTTCAGAATTTCCATAGAAACGATGTCCGAAGGGTTAATGGAAGACAGTACACTGGAGTTACCGTCCGTATTACCGGAAATCGCTACACCATCAATCACATACAGAGGTTCGTTACCATTCAAGGAATTGATACCACGAATACTCACAGAGATACCTCCACCCGGGGCTCCCGAATTTTGTGTAACGGAAACACCCGCTGCACGCCCCTGCAAAGCTTGGTCTAAAGAAGTAACAACAGACTTTTTCAGTTCATCTCCGGTCACGGAAACAACTGAACCTGTCAAGTCACTTCGTTTCATGGTTCCATAGCCGACAACTACCACCTCATCCAACGTTTTAGTATCTTCTTTCAGAACTACGTTAATGACAGGTTTTGTTGCAACAACCTGCTGTTCCATAAAGCCGATGTAGGAGAAGACCAACGTCTGTCCGGTAGATACATTCAGCGTATACTTACCGTTCAAGTCTGTAATAGTTCCTGTCGACGTACCTTTCACTTGTACGCTTACCCCAATCAACGGTTCTCCGTCAGTCGCGGAAGTTACTATTCCGGACACCTTTAAGTTCTGTGAAGGAGCAGCCTCCAATATCATTATTGGCAACCAAAGTAATATTGCCAACGCAAGACAGTACCAATGTACAAATGTACATTTTCCAAGAAAGTGTTTATTCATTGTACCTTATTTAAATGGTTAATATTCAATTTAATCCTTTCATAATCGCTGCTATGGATGCTGCATTATGCGGTTGTCCTGTAGTGCGGTCAAACAGTTTTTCGGTATAGCCGGCATCCCAGTACAAGGGAACGAGCTTATTCTTCACACAGGTTTTCACTACATATTCGATATAGTCATTACGCGATTTCAAATGATTCTCCAAAGCCTCTCCGGTCAACTGGTCTCTTAATGTCGGACCATATTCGCCGATGATTACAGGAACATTATTATTGATAAATACATTCAGCGAACTTAAAGTAGCCTCTATGTCCCCCTCCTGTCCGGTAGCAGATACATCTCCACCTGCAAACGCAGCTCCCCATTGACTCTTGAAATTCTCATCGTTAGGCATGATTGTGAAATCATAAGGATCATAGTAATGACATTCCAGGAAAATACGATTTTGAACAATATCGAGCGGCATTGTGAAATGCGCGACCGCTTTCGCCACATCGGTATTATATGCCTGCACAATCAGATGACGGTAATGATTACGTCCTCCGGTAGCTCTAACCGTATTGACAAACACCTGATTGAAACCATTCTGTACCCGGTAATTCTCCTCTGTAGGCTGCGCACCGTTAGCGTCGTCATTATTCACCTCATTGGTTCCGGCAAAGAGCAGACGGTCGTCATAGTCTCTGAATCTTAAGGCGATCTGTTTCCACATCGCTTCCAGTCTTTCATCCAGAGCTTCTTTATTGGCATCTACCGGATGGTTCAGCCAGCCACCTTCCCAGTGGATATTGATAATAACATAGAGACCGGCATCAAGCGCAGCTTTCACGGCAGCCTCCACCTTATCCATCCATGCACTCTTAATCTTATACGTTGCCGCATCTTCAAACTGATGAGAATAAGCTACCGGTATACGCACGACATCAAAGCCCGCTGCTTTGATACCCTCGAAAAGAACCTTGTTCGGTGTAGGATTTCCCCAACACGTTTCATCGCCGGAAAGACTTCCGTCATTTCCCACAATCACCGCCTCAAATGTATTCCCTACATTCACTCCGGCTTTCATCAATGCCGACAGTTGCATGGAAGTCAAATCACGCATCCCTGTATTATCAGGTGCAATGTATTCATCGTATGCAGGTACGCTATATAGGGACTGCTTTACATTGATAATAATATCAGGAGCGCCACTCGCCGAAACGGTGACGGTAGCCGTCCTCTCTTTCTGCGTATCATTGGCCTCTACTGTGATATTTACATATTGTTTTCCTTCACCGATAGTATGTGAACTTTTACACCAACTTTCCGAAGTACTGATATGCCATTCGGCCGGACCGTCTATCTGAATAGTCTGCCTGCTTCCACGAGCGTCAAACTCCAGATTACGATATTCCTGTGCCACTTCCAGACTTCCTCCTTTTTCATCACTGTTGCTACATGATATAAAAGAGGTGGTGAGCAACACCAGCATAAATATGACTCGTTTAATACCCAATGGACTAAATAATCCATCACTAAATGACTGTTTTTCCATATTCTTCTATACTATTAGATTAAATTTAAAACCGTTAACCTTGCCTCATCAAAACACATTTGTTTTCTACACCACAAAATTATGTATTCGACATGTAACTTCACTTCTGTAATGTTATTCATATAGGGAGCGTTTTGGAAACGATGGGGTGAATTTGTTTTATAAAAGGGATTCATTTGTTTTCTCCCGGTTTCCCTTTATACTTAAAGTACTCAAAATCAGCATACGCCTTCGAATCTTTAGAAGCTGATGTAATGTAAAGCCCCAATACGACTCCGGTAAATCCGCCTGCTGTTTCAGTGCTTAGATAACGCGTGTTCATCTTACCCAGATCATGATATATTCCATTCACTTTATAACCAAAATAATAGTAATTGATATCCGACTTCACCACCAGTTCCACCTCACCATCCGTCGGTAGGGAAACTTCTTTGGCATAATGGGTAATCTCTCCCAGTTTATATCGCAAGCCAACAGAACGTTTCCGATCCTTATCTTGACGGACAAATAAATCATAGTGAGAATGAAACTCCATAAAGACGGAAATTCCCGCTTCATCATTCACTCCCGCTTTCTGCAAGACTACCGGAGCGGATGCTTCCATATCAAAATGTTCCTGCCGCAAGGCGACAAAGGTAGGGCTTTTCCAATCGCTTAACGTAACGGGAGTCGCTATCAAACGAAGTTTTCCATCTTTGGTAAAAATATAATTCTTCGCTTCGGGATTCTGCAGATGAATCCATTCGGGAGAAAGCTTTCCTTCTTTAAAGTCTATTCGTTCCGGTCTGCCTTTCATTTCCTGTTGAGGCAGAGTAGGGACGTCCATCTTCAAAGAAATGGTTCCATTGCTATTGACTACAGGCCAGGCGTCCTTATCCCACCGCACCGGAGCCAGATACGTTTCACGTCCCAATGTATGATGAGTTCCCGGCATAATTCTGTATGCCAGACAAACCATCCACCAGGAACCATCGGTGCCTTCCACCAGATCAGCATGCCCTGTTCCCTGAATCGGACTGGATTGTCCCGATTCATTGGCATGGGTCAGAATAGGATTTGCCGGATTTCCCTGATAAGGCCCGTCAATGTAACGGCTGCGGGCAATGGTTACTTTATGTCCCAATTCCGTACCGCCCTCCGAAATCAGCAGATAGTACCAGCCGTCTTTCTTATAAATGTGCGGACCCTCGGCATATCTGCCTCCGGTGCCGTTCCATATTCGTTTGGAAGAAGAAAGCTGTTTGCCTGTCATGGGGTCAATCTCACACAGGTTGATGTATCCATCCGGATTACTGACCATAAAACATTTGCCATCCTCAAAATAAAGCGAAGGATCGATGCCTCCTTGCTCGAGCCAGACTGGTTCCGACCATTCACTACGGGGATCAGTAGTATGTACCAGGAAATTCCCCTTACCGGAGACATTAGTCGTAATCATGTAAAACACTC
>ENA-ORPD01001105-ORPD01001105.1-human-gut-metagenome-genome-assembly--contig:-NODE-1105-length-21834-cov-6.081730_pt1 | contig 21834 bp, 17 predicted proteins | sample MGYA00242143_ERZ509076 | MGnify/ENA primary metagenome ERZ509076 (study PRJEB26280, sample SAMEA2338706) | human gut metagenome | biome: human gut; feature: human-associated habitat; material: faeces... | reverse complement strand
CGCGGCGGCAAAAACGGCGGCGCGGCCGCAAAAGCCAAAAAACGCTCGGACGGCAGCGTCAAGTTTGTTGCCTGGACGCTTGTTGCGCTTGCTGCAATCATTGTTCTAATCATAATTTTGTCCAATACAGGCACAAGCAAGGGCATTATAAAGGGCGCGAAGGATTACAGATACGGCGAAAGCAATTCCGTCAATCTCAATCTCGAGGATTACAGATACCGCAAGGGCGACACGGTAGTTTGGAAAATGGACGGCAAAGAGGTGCAGAAAAAGGACGCCTCCGACAAGTCGGCATTTGTGTTCAACACCGCTTCGGCAAGCGTCGGAAGCCACAGCATAAAGGCGGAGCTTAACGGAAAGGAAATCGCTGAGTTTTCCATGACGGTAAACAAACCTCTGCTTAAAATCAAGGCAAACGATACGAGCGCTGTGTACGGGGAAGAAATCCCCGCGCCGACGTATACCGTCAACGGTCTTGTGGACGGCGACACCGCCGAATCCCTCGGGCTTGTCGGGCTTGCTCAAACCCAAGTCAAAACGGGGGACGCGGCGGGAGAATATGAAATCGGTTTTCGTGAGTTTGTTTGTCAAAAGTACGACGTAGAAATTGAAACGGGAACAATAAGAGTCCTGCCGCGCGAGGTGACGTTCGACGCGACGGAAAGACTTGTCAAAGAGTATGACGGAACGGATACCGTTCTTTTGAAAGATATTCCGCTTAACGGAAGCGTAAACGGCGACGTGCTCAAAATGGACGCAACCGCAAGATTTTCAGACAAAAACGCGGGAGAAAAAAAGAGCGTTACGCTTGAAAACGTCAGCATAAAGGGGGGCAACGCCGAAAACTATACTTTGGGAAAAGTCGCTTTGTCGGGCGACATAACGCCCAAAACGGTTGTGCTCAAAGATTTGGTCGCCAACGACAAAATGTTCGACGGAACGACAAACGTCACCTTCGCACAGGTAGGAATGCCCGACGGAGTTGCGGAAAAGGACTCGGTCGCGGTAGGAGAGATAACCGCCGCGTTTACGGCGGCAAAGCCTGGCAAGGATATAAAGGTTGAAATATACAACGTAACTCTTGTAGGAAGCGACAGCAAAAACTACCGCGTCGAGGTCGATTGCGAGGTGAGCGCCGACATAATAGGCTCGGAAACAAACGCGTCGGTAACGCGGAAAACGGAAAAACTTTCCGGTTCCAAAATAGATGAGGAGCGCAGACAGGAAATAGCCTGAAAGCAAACAAAGCCCGCACCGAAAAGGCGCGGGCTTTGTTTATAAGGAGAATTTGTTGAAAAAGTCTTATAGAAAATCGACGGCGTTTGAACAAACGCACGGGAGCGGCTTTTTTGTTATTTCGTGCCGAAAATTCTGTCGCCCGCGTCGCCCAGACCGGGGAGAATATATCCCATATCGTTGAGGCAGCGGTCAAGCTGCGCTATGTAAAGCTGAACGTCGGGGTGCGCCTTTTGCACCGCTTCTATGCCTGCGGGCGCGGCGATAATATTCATAGCCTTTATTTTTTTTACGCCGCGCTTTTTGAGCAAATCTATTGCGGCGACAAGACTTCCGCCCGTTGCAAGCATGGGGTCTATGACGATTACCGTCTTGTCCTCTATGCCGTCGGGCAGCTTGCAGTAGTATTCCCTCGGTTCGAGCGTGTCGTGGTCGCGGTACATTCCTATGTGTCCCACCTTTGCCGTGGGCAAAAGAGTGTGTATGCCGTTGACCATGCCGAGCCCAGCGCGCAGCACGGGCACGATGACGACGGAGTTTTCAACGACCACCTTTTGGGTGCACCTTTCAAGAGGAGTGGTAATCTCCACAAGCTTTGTGGGCACGTCCTTCAACGCTTCAAACGCCATGAGCGTGGTTATTTCCTCAACCAGCTCGCGGAATTGCTTTGCTCCTGTTTCCACGCTTCTCAAAAGAGCGATTTTGTGACTGATTAGGGGGTGGTCGAATATAACCAGATTCTGCTGCGTCATAATAATTTTCTCCGTTGTTGTGAACTTCATATATACTTTAAAACAAACACACTTTTTTTTCAAGTCTTTTGGCGACGAAAATAAAATTTTTTCCGCGCCCGTTTTTTGCTTGAAAGCGGAAAGGGTTTGCTGTATAATTTGCGTGCTATGAACAAATTTAAAAAAGCATTGCTGGTGTTTTGGAGCTTTTTCAAAATCGGATTGTTTACGTTCGGCGGCGGCTACGCCATGATAAGCGTCATTTCCGCCGAGCTTGTGGAGCGCAGAAAGTGGATAACGCAGGAAGATATGACGGATATGCTTATTATTTCCGAAATGACTCCGGGCGCAATCGCGGTAAATTCCGCAACCTTTGTCGGTTACAGGGTGGCTGGCGTGCTCGGCGGCATTTTGGGCACTCTAGGCGTTGTTCTGCCTTCGCTGATTATCATAACCGTGCTTTCCTTTTTCGTGCATTACCTCGAAGAGGTCGCATGGCTTGCAGCCGCGTTCAAGGGGATTCAGGCGGTCGTTGTGGTGCTTATCGTCAACGCAATGGTCAAGTTTTTCAAACAGCTTGACAAAAACTGGCAGTCCTACCTGATTGCCGCGGCTGCGCTTATTGTCACTCTCCTCACGGATTTCAACGTCATATTCCTGATTCTGGCGGGAGGAATTTACGGCATAGTATACACTCTTGCAAGAGACGCGCGAAAAAAGAAGCTTCTCGAAAAAAATCTCGACGGCGGCGAAAACGCGGCGGCGGAGGAGGACGGCGCGGAGCGGGTTGACCAAGCCTGCGGCGGCGCGGAGGAAAGCGGGGAGGACAAACAATGATTTACCTCGAACTTTTTTGGATATTTTTCCGAATCGGACTGTTCACAATCGGCGGCGGCTATGCCATGATTCCCATGATAACGCAGGAAATCGTGGACGAAAAGGGGTGGCTCACCGATACGCAGCTGCTCAACTACATAGGCATATCCGAGTCGACTCCCGGTCCCTTTGCAATCAACATCGCCACCTTTGTCGGCACGAGTCAGGGGGGCGTTCTGGGCGGCGTAGTGGCGACCTTTTCGGTGGTGCTGCCTTCGTTAATAATAATCCTTATTTTCGCGGCAATCTACTCGAAAATCAGCAAAAACAGATTTTTGAGAGGCGCTTTCGACGGAATCAAGCCCGTTGTGACGGGGCTTATTTCCGCGGCGGGCGTGTCCATAGCCTTGCAGGTAATTTTGCCTTTGATGAATCTCAAGGATTTTTCCTCTGCGGACAGCTGGTTTGACAAATTCGACTGGGTTTCGCTCATACTCGTTGCGGCGGCATTCGGCGCAAGCTGTATCAAAATAAAGAACAAAAAATTAAATCCCGTCATATTGATAGTCGGAGGCGGGGTGGTCGGCTACCTTGTGTTCGGGCTGCTTATACCCGCAGTGGCGCCGGGATACCTTGCGGCGGGTTAGAAATAAAGGAGATTTCGTTTATGCTAAAAACAAACAGAGACAGACTTGTCATGCAATCCGTGACGGGGAAGGTGCACAATCCTACCGTCAGAGGCGGAGTTTACAGAGTTACGACGGAGGGGAAGCCCGTGGCGTATCCCACCGTCGGCGCGATTTGCTACAACGTCACCTTGGGGGACAGCGTGTTCGGCTGGGTAGGCGACCACATAGAGCCGGACGTTTCCACGCAGAACGCCGACAGCGCAGAGAACGGCGCGTACAATTTTCTCTCCTGCATAGGCAACAGAGCGCGGGTAATTTCGGGCGACGCAAAGGGCAGAGAGGGCTTTGTGACGGGCACTCACGGAGGCATAGAGCACGTCATCGTGTGGTTTGACAGAGAGACCAAGGAGCTGCTTGCGCCCGACGATAAGATATTGGTCAAATCCTTCGGTCAGGGGCTTGAGATAGAGGGCTTCGAGGACATAAGGGTTATGAACATCGACCCCGACCTCTTTGAAAAGCTGAATATAAAAATCGTGGACGGCAGGCTGAGCGTGGGCGTAAGAGCCGTTATTCCCGCGAGATTTATGGGCAGCGGCATAGGAAGTCAGGCGTTTTCGGGGGATTACGACATTATGACGGCGAGCAAGGGCGAGCTTAATGAGTACGGCATAGACAAACTGCGCTTCGGAGATTTGGTGTTTCTTCAAGACTGCGACACGGTGTTCGGCAGAGAGTATCTCAAAGGAAGCGGAACCGTCGGAGTGGTCATACACAGCGACTGCCTTATTTCCGGACACGGCCCCGGGGTGACTACCGTTTTGAGCTGCAAAACCGAGCGTTTGTCGGCGTTTGTAGACGAAAACGCCAATATCGGAAAAATGCTCGGAGCAGTGAAATGATTTGCAACGCCTGTCCGCGCCGCTGCGGCGCGGACAGAGCTGTTTCAACGGGCAGGTGCAAGACCAAGGAGGCTTTTTCCGTCGCAAGAATCGCGCTGCACTTTTGGGAGGAGCCGCCTTTAAGCGGTACGCGCGGCAGCGGCGCGGTGTTTTTTTCGGGCTGCAATCTCAACTGCGTATATTGTCAGAATTACGTCATTTCGTCGTCGGGCAGGGGAGAAACTTATTCCGACGGGCGGCTTTTGGACAAGCTGTTCGAGCTTGAAAGGGAGGGCGCGCACAACATAAATCTGGTAACTCCATCCCATTACGCAACAAGGCTTGCGCCTTTGCTTGAAAAATTCAAGGCGTCAAGCTCGCTGCCCGTAGTTTACAACAGCGGGGGCTACGACAGCGTAGAAGCCTTGAAGCGTCTCGACGGGCTTGTGGATATTTACCTGCCCGATATGAAGTACGGCTCCGACCGAACGGGCGAAAAATATTCCGGAGTCGGAGATTATTTCTCGGTTGCGTCGTCGGCGCTCGCCGAAATGCGCAGACAGCGTCCCCGCGACGTTTTCGATAAAGACGGCATTATGAAACAGGGAATGATTGTCAGGCACCTGGTACTGCCGGCAAACGTCGAAAACAGCAAGTCGGCGCTGGACTTTGTCGCGCGTCTTGACAGGAAGCTGTACGTCAGCCTTATGGGACAGTATTTCCCCGCGGGCAACGCCGAAAAATTTCCCGAGTTGAAACGCGCCGTGCGGACGAGCGAATACGACAGGGTAAGGAATTATTTTTTCAACGTCGGACTTGAAAACGGGTTCGAGCAGCCGCCCTCCGACGCGGAGAGCGAAAAAAAATACGTGCCGGAGTTTTTTTCGGGCGGGTGAAATTTTCCGTCGTTTTTTGTTTGAAACGTGGAGATGCGGCAATATTTATCAAAGCGGCGTTGACAGCGGGCGCGGAAAATGATATAATTTCAAACGGAGGAAATACCATGGAATTTAAAGGAAGCAAAACGGAACAGAATTTGATGTACGCTTTTTCGGGCGAAAGTCAGGCGAGAACAAAATACGATTTTTACGCGAGCAAAGCCAAAAAAGACGGCTTTGAACAGATTTCCGCCATTTTCGCGGAAACGGCGCTCAACGAAAAGGAGCACGCCAAGCTTTGGTTCAAAATCTTTCATGGGATCGGCGACACCTACGACAATCTTCTGGACGCAGCCGCCGGCGAAAACGCCGAGTGGACGGAAATGTACAGGGAGTTTGCCGAGGTTGCCGAAAAAGAGGGCTTCAAGGACATAGCGGCGAAATTCCGTCTGGTTGCGGCAATCGAAAAGTCCCACGAGGAAAGATACCGCGCGCTGGCGGACAACGTAAAGTCCGGCAAGGTGTTCGACAAGGGAGAAAATACCGTGTGGGTGTGCCGCAACTGCGGTCATATACACGTAGGAAAATTCGCGCCTGAGAAGTGTCCCACCTGCGACCACCCGAAAGCTTATTTCGAGGTAAAAGCCAACAATTATTGATTGCAAAACACGGAAATTGCCGACATACTGTCGGCAATTTCGGCGTAAGCGACGTTTTGCGAAGGAATAACCGCAGATGAAATACAATACCATTATTTTTGACCTCGACGGAACCATTTCCAATACTGAAAGCGGCATATTCAAAGCGTTCAGAAAAATGATGAAGGAGTTCGGCGTGGACGAGTCGAAATTCGATTTGAAAAAATTTATCGGTCCGCCCATACAATGGAGCTTTTATCAGATTTTCGGCGACGATATGCGGCTGTTCAAGGCGTTGGACTATTTCAGGGGAGTCTACCTCGATTTCATGACGGACAACACCCTTTACGACGGGGTTAAGGAGCTGCTGGAAAAGCTGGCTGCCGACGGTTTTGCGCTGGGCGTCGCCACCTCCAAATACGAGCCTTACGCCGTCAAGGTGCTCAAAGAGCTGGGCGTTTTAGAGTATTTCGGTTTCGTGTTCGGAAGCATCGGCGACAGGAACGAAAAAGCCGACGTTCTGCGGGCTGCCATCGAGGGCAAAAATCTGGACGTGAAAAGCTGTCTGCTTGTGGGGGACACCCTTTACGATATGCGCGGAGCGGCAGCCTGCGGCATGGACGTGCTCGGAGTGACCTACGGCTTCGGCAGGGCGGAGGATTTTGAGGAATACAATCCCGTCGCCGTCTGCGAAAACACCAAACAGATCTATAAATTTATCAAAACCGCGCGTTAAACGCTTGCGTTTCGGACGGCGGGGTGGTATAGTAAGATTGTTCCGAGCCGCGAGAGCTTTCTTTCGGCAAGGAAAGTAAATTTAAACTGACGCCGAAACATTTTTGAGGCGGAAGGCGGATTGAAAACGTGTTTTGAATGCGCCTTTCGGGCGCATTTTTTTCATATAATTTATTCGGAGGTAAATATGGCAGACAGAGTTGCAGTAATCAGCATAATAGTGGAAAATCCCGATTCGGTGGAGCCTTTGAACGCTCTGCTGCACGAATACGGCAGTTACATAATCGGGCGCATGGGGCTGCCTTATCCCAAGCGCGGCATAAACATAATAGCCATTGCGGCGGACGCTCCGGAGGACGTAATCAACGCTCTGTCCGGCAAGGTCGGACGATTGAACGGAGTAAACGCCAAGACGGCGTATTCCGCAGTTTGCGATGGACGCGATTGAAAAGCTTTTAAATTCCGTCCTTCCCGAAAAAAAAGAGTTGATTGCTCTGTTGGAGTGCGACGACGGCGAGGTGTGGGAAAAGCTTTTCGGCGCGGCGCGCGCCGTCTGCGAAAAGCACTACGGCAACAAGGTGTTCGCAAGAGGGCTGATTGAATTTACCTCCTACTGCAAAAACGACTGTTTTTACTGCGGACTGAGACGCTCCAACTCAAAGGCTCAAAGATACCGTCTTTCGTTCGGGGAAATTCTCGAGCGCTGCGAGTCGGGATACGCTCTCGGCTTCCGCACATTTGTTTTGCAGGGGGGAGAGGACGGGTATTTCGACGACGAAAGTATCTGCCGCATTGTGCGCGAAATAAAAAGACGCTGCGGGGGCTGCGCGGTCACCCTGTCGTTGGGCGAAAGACCGACTGACAGCTTCAAGGCCTTTTTCGACGCGGGAGCGGACAGGTATCTTTTAAGGCACGAAACCGTTTCCGCAAAGCATTACGCCTTGCTGCACCCGCCCGAGATGAGTTACGCCGCGCGTATTGACTGCCTTTACGCGTTAAAAGCAATCGGCTTTCAGACGGGATGCGGCTTTATGGTGGGCACGCCCTTTCAGACGACGGAAATGCTCGCCGACGAGCTGGCGTTTTTGACGCAGTTCAAGCCGCATATGGCGGGGATAGGTCCCTTTCTGCCGCACAGAGACACTCCGTTCAAAGATTTCGGCGGAGGCTCCGTGCAGACAACGCTGAAAATGCTTGCGTTGAGCCGACTGCTGTGTCCCGAAATCTTGCTGCCCGCCACAACCGCGCTGGGCACTGCCGCAGCCGGCGGACGCGAAAGAGGTATCCTTGCCGGCGCAAACGTGGTTATGCCCAATCTTTCTCCCGCATCCTGTCGGGAAAAATACAGCATTTACGACAACAAGCTGAACATGGGCGCAGAGTCCTCGGAGGGCTTGGCGGAGCTTGCGGCGCGCATGAAGAAAATCGGTCGCGTTCTTGCGACTTGCAGGGGAGACAGTCTGGTAAAAAATTGACGGAAAATTATTCCGACGGGAAGGCTTTTCCCGACCCGAAGGCAAAGGAGACAAATATGTACAATCCCAAATCTATGAAGGCGGAGGAATTTATCTGCCACGAAGAAGTGGAAGCGACGTTGAAATACGCCGACGAACACAAGGACGACACGGAGCTGATTGGAAAAATCCTCGAAAAAGCAAGACGGGAAAAAGGGCTCGACCACAGAGAAGCCTCCGTGCTGCTTGCCTGCGACGACAGCCGCGTCAACGAGGAGCTTTTCAGGCTGGCGGAAAAAATCAAGAAGGATTTTTACGGCAACAGAATAGTTATGTTCGCGCCGCTTTACCTGTCCAACTATTGCGTAAACGGCTGCGTTTACTGTCCTTATCACGCCAAAAACAAGCATATCCCGCGCAAAAAACTGTCGCAGGAGGAAATAGCCGCCGAGGTCACGGCGCTTCAGGACATGGGACACAAGCGTCTTGCGTTGGAGTGCGGCGAGGACCCCGTAAACAACCCCATAGAGTACGTGCTCGAATCGATTAAAACGATTTATTCTTTGAAGCACAAAAACGGCGCGATAAGGCGCGTCAACGTCAATATTGCGGCGACGACGGTTGAAAACTACCGCAGGCTTAAAGAAGCGGGAATAGGCACCTACATACTGTTTCAGGAAACTTATCACAAGAGCAGTTACGAAAAGCTGCACCCGACGGGCCCCAAGCACGATTACAACTGGCATACGGAAGCGATGGACAGGGCTATGCAGGGAGGTATAGACGACGTAGGGCTTGGAGTGCTTTACGGCTTGGAGCTTTACAGATACGAGTTCGCGGCGCTGCTAATGCACGCCGAGCATCTGGAAGCCGTGCACGGCGTGGGACCGCATACAATCAGTATGCCCCGCATAAAACGCGCCGACGACATAGACCCGTCGTCGTTTGACAACGGGATAAGCGACGATATTTTCGCCAAGCTGTGCGCTTTGATAAGAATCAGCGTTCCTTATACGGGAATGATAATATCCACGAGAGAAAGCGCCGAGCTGCGCGCAAGAGTAATTAAACTCGGCGTTTCCCAGATAAGCGGAGGCAGCCGCACAAGCGTAGGCGGCTACACCGAGGAGGAAAGACCCGAGGACACCGAGCAGTTCGACGTTTCGGACAGGAGAACTCTGGACGAGGTGGTGAGATGGCTGATTGAAAGCGGATATATTCCGTCTTTCTGCACCGCATGTTACAGAGAGGGGCGCACGGGCGACAGATTTATGAGTCTGCTCAAAAGCGGACAAATACAAAATTGCTGTCATCCCAACGCGCTCATGACGCTTAAAGAGTTTCTCACTGACTATGCGAGTCAAGAGACGCGCGCCGCGGGGGAAAAGCTAATCGAAGACGAATTAAAGAAAATTCCAGACCAAAAGGTTAGAAGAATCGCGGCGGATTACATCGCGCAGATAGAAAACGGAAAAAGAGATTTCAGGTTTTAAGGGAGGATTTATGGGCAATTTAAATTCCGCCCCCAACGCAAACAGGGTGCGCATAGGCTTTTTCGGCAGCCGCAACGCGGGCAAGTCGAGTCTGGTCAACGCTTTTGCGGGGCAGGAGGTGTCAATCGTCAGCGATACCCCGGGCACAACCACCGACCCCGTGGTCAAGGCAATGGAGCTTTTGCCCGTCGGAGCGGTCACGCTTGTGGATACGGCGGGCGCGGACGACGGGGGCGAGCTTGGCTCTATGAGAGTCAAAAGAACCGACGTCGAGCTTGACAGATGCGACGTGGCGCTGCTTGTCGCAGACGCGACGAAAGGCTTGACTCTTGGCGACAAAGAGCTTCTTGAAAAAATCCGACTGAAAAAAATCCCGTTTCTTGTCGTTTTCAACAAATGCGACCTGACGCGTGAAACAGGCGACGAACCCGGCGCTGTCAGAGTGAGCGCCAAAACGGGCGAAAATATAAACAGACTGAGGGAGGCGGTTGCGGCTCTGGCAAAGACGGCGTCGTCAAGCGTCGGACTGTTCGACGGCATACTCGACAAAGAGGACGTCGTGCTTTTCGTCACGCCGATAGACGCGTCCGCGCCCAAAGGACGCATGATATTGCCGCAGGTGCGGGCTTTGAGAGACGTGCTCGACAAAAAAGCGGTATGCGTGTTTTGTCAGACGGAGCAGCTGCCCGCCGCGCTTTCTTCTTTAAAAAACAGTCCGAAGCTTGTAGTGACCGACAGTCAGGCTTTCGGGGCGGTTAAAAAAATGCTGCCCGAATCCCAAAGGCTGACGTCGTTTTCCATTCTTTTGGCATACGTCAACGGAATACTTTCAGAGGCGGTAAAGGGCGCCGCCGCGCTTTCGGAGCTTAAAGATGGGGATACGGTGCTCATTGCCGAGGGGTGCACCCACCACAGACAGTGCGAGGATATAGGAACCGTCAAGCTGCCCAAATGGATAGAGGAGTTTTCGGGCAGAAAGCTGAATTTCCGCTTTACGTCGGGAAACAGCTTTCCCGAAAGTCTGTCGGGGACGGCTCTCGCCGTGCATTGCGGCGGCTGTATGCTCAACGAAAAGGAAATGGCGCGCCGTCGGGAAACGGCGGTAAGGGACGGAGTGCCCTTCTGCAACTACGGAATAGCCATTGCGCATATCAACGGTATTTTGAAGCGCAGTTTGGAAATTTTCCCCGAGCTTGCAAAAATGATATAAATTGAACAAATTGAAAAACAAAACGCCAAGCGACGCGGCATTTACCGCGTCGCTTGGCGTTTTGTCGGGCAAAATTCTTTCTGTCGTTTTACAAATTGTTTACAAAGTGTTTGCAGGATTTGGTGGAATTGACCGTGTGACGGGGAGTAAAATCAAGGCGTAAAACAAAGCAGACAAAAAGGAGAAAAAAGAAATGAAATCAAAAACAAGAATGATGAGTATTTTGGCAATCGCGCTTGTGCTCGTTGTGGCGTTGTCGGCTGTATTCGTCGGCTGCGGCAAAACGGAAAAGGTTAAAATCACAGGTTCGACGTCTGTTGCGCCTCTCATGAAGGTGCTCGCCGCAGCTTACGAAAAGGAGAACAAAAACGTGCGCATCGAGGTCGGCGAAGGCGGAAGCTCCCAAGGAATTAAGGATACGCAGGATGGCAAAAACGACATAGGTATGGCAAGCCGCGACCTTAAAAAAGACTCCGTGACGGGAGAGTACACCGAAACGGGGCTGGACAAAATCCAAATAGCTTACGACGGCGTGGCGGTAATCATCAACAAAGAGGCTTCAATCGAAGGCAACAACGTAACCAACGAGCAGCTTTACGCGCTGTATGCTTACGGCACTCCGATAGGCGGAATCTCACTTCCCGTCAGCCGCGAGGACGGCAGCGGAACACGCGAGGCTTTTGACGAAAAGATTACCGATGCGGAAGGAAACAAGCTCATTGACCTGACGAAATTTACGTCGGAAATACAGATTGCCAACGGCACAAACATTGTCATGACGGACGTTGCGGGAAACGTCGCAAAGCTGGGATATATTTCCATGGGTTCGCTCAACGACACCGTCAAGGCGGTTAAGTACAACGGAGTGGAGCCTACCGTCGAAAATGTCAAAAACGGCACCTACAAGCTTGCGAGACCTTTTTTGATAGTGACCAAATCGGGTGCGGAGCTGTCGCAGGCGGCAAAGGACTTCATCGATTTTATTCTTTCGGAAGCAGGACAGAAGATAGTTGCGGAAGAAGGCTATGTGGCTATGTAAGAGTTGCGGCGTACTGAAATGGAACATTTTGCAAACGTAAAGGAACTTAATCAATCATCTGCAAGAGATAAAGCGGCAAGGGCGGTTTTTACCGCCTCCGCTTTCTTTTCCGTTGTGGCGGTTGCGGGAATCGTGTTTTTTATTATGCTGGAAAGCCTGCCCGCTTTTTCGGAAATAGGAGCGCTGAATTTTATTTTCGGTACCACGTGGGCGCCTACGAAGGATTTTTTGCCCGTGTCCGAGAGATTCGGAATCCTGCCCATGATAGTCGGGAGTCTGGTCGTTACCGCGGGAGCGACGCTTGTCGGCGGAACCATGGGAGTGTTTACCGCCGTATTTCTCGCTTATTTTTGTCCCAAGAGATTAAAAGCCGTCTTCAATCAGGTGATAAATCTGCTTGCGGGCATTCCGTCAATCGTTTACGGATATTTCGGGCTTGTCGTTCTGGTGCCGCTGCTTGCCGAAGTATCCCCGACGAATTCGGGGCAGGGGGCGCTTGCCGGCTCTTTAATACTCGGAATAATGATTTTGCCTACCGTTGCAAGCATAGTGCGCAACAGTATAGAGTCCGTGCCCGAGGCTTATTTCGAGGGAGCGTTGGCGCTCGGTTGCAGCAGGGAGCAGGCGGTTTTCAAGACCGTTTTGCCCGCCGCGAAAAGCGGTACGGTGACGGGAGTGATTATGGGCATAGGCAGGGCGGTGGGCGAAACAATGGCGGTCATGATGGTTGCGGGAAACACGCCGCAGTTTATCGAAGGGCCGTTTACAAGCATAAGGACGCTTACTGTAAATATCGTCATGGATATGAATTATGCCGAAGGACTGCATTTGCAGGCTCTGATTGCTACGGGGTTCGTGCTGCTTGTGCTCGTGTTGCTTTTAAACGCACTGATTGCCGCAATCAACCGCAGAAAAAAGCCCCTTGACAAAAAGACGGCATTAAAACCCCGCGACGGCGGCGGGCAGTCGGGAGCAGCGCCCGTTTTCAAAAGCACGGGCGCGCTTTGCAGGGGTTTGAAATACGCCGCCGTTGTCGTCGCCTGCATCGTGGCTTTATGTCTGGTTTTTCTTATAGGCTTTGTATTTGTAAAGGGAGTGGGACACATAAGCTTTGATTTGCTTTTCGGAGAGTCGGGCAACGACAAAATGACTTTGAGACCCGCGTTTGTCAGCACGGGTATGCTTATCGCGCTGGCGCTCGTCGTCGCGCTGCCCATAGGCGTGGCGACCGCCGTGTATCTTGCGGAGTATTCCAAACGCGGCAGCAGGGCGGTCAAGACCGTCAGGCTGTTTGTTGACACGCTCGCAAGCATACCGAGCATTGTTTTCGGACTTTTCGGCGCGCTGGTGTTCGGCGGACTTATGGGAATGGATTATAGCCTGCTTGCAGGCGGTCTCACACTCGCGCTTATTATTCTGCCCACAATCATAAGAGCCACGGAGGAGAGTATTCTTGCCGTTCCCGACAGTCTCAGGGAGGCGGGGCTTGCTCTCGGCGCCGGCAAGGCGCGCACTGTTTTCAAGGTCGTGCTGCCTGCGGCGATGAGCGGAATAGTGACTTCCATAATTTTGAGTATAGGAAGAATTGTGGGCGAATCTGCCGCGCTGATATACACTGCGGGCGCCGTGCCCTACACTCCGTCGGGCTATCTCGACCAAGGCAGCTCTTTTGCCGTTATGATGTGGATGTTCGCGGGAGAGGGGATGTATGTGGACAGCGCTTACGCAACCGCGTGTATACTTATGATTTTCGTGGCGCTCTTGAATCTGCTGGTGACGCTTTGCGAAAGAAAATTCAGAAAAAAACAGGGAATTGCAAAATGAGTATAAGATATTTGTTCGGGAAGAAAAAAGCGTATACAGACGCCGCAACAAAAACAAAAGAAAAAACGACAGGCTCAAAGGCGCGGAGTATTTCGGACTTTGCTTTCGACGGAGACGTTGCAGTGAAAACGGAAAACCTGGACTTGTTTTACGGCGAAATGCAGGCGTTGAAGCATATCGACATGACCGTGCCTACAAGAAAGGTCACTGCGCTTATCGGACCGTCGGGCTGCGGCAAGTCCACGCTTCTGCGCACTTTCAATCGCATGAACGACCTTGTAGAGGGCTGCAAAGTTTCGGGTTCCGTGAAAATCGGAGGCACGGACGTTTATCAAACAAACGTAAATCTCACCGCGCTGCGCAAAAACGTGGGCATGGTATTTCAAAAGCCCAATCCCTTTCCCATGAGTATTTACGACAACGTGGCTTTCGGCCCCCGCAACTTCGGTATAAAAAACAAGGCGGAGCTGGACTTCATAGTGGAAACGTCGCTCAAACAGGCTGCTATGTGGGACGAATTGAAGGACAGACTGGGCAAAAGCGCGCTCGGCATTTCGGGCGGGCAGCAGCAGCGGCTGTGCATTGCGCGGGCGCTTGCGGTCAGCCCGCAGATTTTGCTGATGGACGAACCGACAAGCGCGCTGGACCCCATTTCCACGGGAAAAATAGAGGAGCTTTGCATGGAGCTTAAAGAAAACGTAACAATTTTGATCGTTACGCACAATATGCAGCAGGCTGCACGCATATCCGACAAAACGGGCTTTTTCCTGCTGGGCGACCTTGTGGAGTACGGCGACACGGAGCAAATTTTTTCCGCGCCGCAAAACCCCGAAACGGAAAAATACATTACCGGACGTTTCGGTTGACGGAGGCTTGTATGACGACGAGAAAATTTTACGAAGAGGAGCTTTGCGAGCTTAAACAAAGCTTGACATCGATGTGTCTTGCGGTCGAGCGCATGATAGAGGACAGCATAAAGGCGCTTGTGGAGCAGGACGGGGAGCTTGCGCGCTCCGTTGTCGCGCGGGACAAGCGGGTGGACGAAACGGAGCTTGACATAGAAAAGCGCTGTATGCGGCTTTTACTCATCGAGCAGCCTGTCGCGCGCGACTTCCGCGAGGTTTCAACCGCGCTTAAACTGATTACCGACATAGAACGCATAGGCGATCAGGCGGCGGATATAGCCGAAATCGTTTCCAATTTGAAGGATGAAGCGTATATCAAAAGGCTTACGCACACTGTCAGGATGGGCAGGCTTGCAGTCAGGATGGTGCACGACGGAGTTGCGTCCTTTATCAACGGTGACGAAGCGCTGGCGGACGAAACGATTGCCCGCGACGACGAGATGGACGCGCTGTTTTTGACGGTAAAAAACGAACTTGTAGAACTGATAAAAAAGGACAGCTCAAACGCCGACCAAGCAATAATGTTTATGATGATAGCCAAATATCTCGAAAGAATAGGAGACCACGCCGTGAATGTCTGCGAATGGACAAAATACTCCGAAACGGGAGTGCACATCAAATATTGAAAGCTCGCGGTTTTTCTAAAAAAGACTCCGGATATTTTACGCAATTCCGATAGGGACATTGGGTAAACATATCCGTTATCACGGCGCGGTGGAATGCTCGGGCACAAAAAACTGTTCTTTATAGCCGCCTTCCAACTTCAAGAAGGTAATTTTTTTATCGATGCCGCCCGCATAGCCCGCAAGGGAGTTGTTTGTACCCACGACCCTGTGGCAGGGTATGAGCAGGTTTATGCTGTTTTTGCCGACGGCAGTCCCGACGGCCTGCGCGGACATCCTTGACAACCCTCGGTTTTCGGCGATTTTCTTGGCAATCTCGTTATAAGTAGTCGTCGTTCCGTAAGGAATCTCGTGCAGAATACGCCATACTTCAATCTGAAACGGCGTGCCGATCATGTGAATGGGCGGTTCAAAATCGGGTTTTTTGCCCAGAAAATAAATATCCAGCCAACGCTTCAACTCTTTGATAATCGGCGTTTCTCTCGGCTTGTTTTCCTTGTCCAGGCAATAGGCGTAATACTTTTCATCCTTGAACCATACGCCGACCACGCCGATATCGTCGGCGGCAAGCAATATTTCGCCGACGGGCGAATTGTACATAGACGTGTAGTGCATTCTGTTATCCTCCGAAATATTCGTTGCTGTCCGCAGGCGCGTATTGCCTATCTGTCATGGAATAGGCGCGCGCAGACGTTGCAACGGTGATTTTTAATCGGCAAAAACACCTTCTCTGCCGCGTTTTGCACGTTCTGTGCTGCATTTGACTGCGCCGGTTTTCGACGCTCTTTTCGTCTTTTCAGACGGACATACTCAAAAGTTTATTCGGCGCCGAAAGCGAAAAAAACGATCGGAACGGATAAACTTTCGGCTTTTACAAGACTTTCTTTGAGAGACGCCGCCGTTTTCAGATGGCATTCGCGCTTGCATCTTTATCGTTACTTCAAACAAAACGATAACTTCGCTCATTGTTTTTTCCTCCATATCTCTTTCATACAGATTTTACAAGGTCTGAATCCGCCCCGAAGAGCTGATTGCAGATCGTCGAAAAACATGATATTTTCCGGTTTTGGTATCCTTGCGCGGCAGGAGGGCTTGCACACGATTTTTGTCTCTTCACTCCGTAATAAAATTCCCGTCGTACGCGGCATTGCGGGTCAATATCGCATTATACTTTTCCGCTTCGTCCATTTTTACCATTCCCGTTTTTCGGCGCAGGGTCTTTGAGCTCAGGTATCGCACCGCCCGCAATCGCCCACAGATACAGACTCGCCACGCTGCAATAGGGAGAAAATCTGCGTCGATACTTTTCGTATAATTTTTTGTCAATCTTACGGTGTCGGTATGACATGCGCAGCCCGCGCAAAATCGCCAAATCGCCGTAACTGAATATATTGGGCCGTTGCAGGCAAAAGAGCAGTATCATCTCCGCCGTCCATATGCCGACGCCTTTGAGGGAAGCAAGCGCGGCGATTGCCTGTTCGTCCGGCATATGTTCCACCGCGTTCAGATTAAATTCGCCGCTTTTCACCTTTAATGCAAAGTCTTTGATGTACTCGGCTTTTTTGAACGTCATGCCAAAGGATTGCAATAGCTCGATTTTCGCATCGGCAATCGAGGACGCGTTTACTGAGCCGAGCGCCTCTGTCGTTCTTCCCCATATCGTTTTTTGCGCCTTCGTAGAAATTTGCTGCCCGATTATATGGTGCACGACGGAAGAAAATAAGTCGGAGTCAACTTCCCGTTCGATATGCCCGATTGTATCAATATATCCGGCAAGGATTTTGTCTTTGCTTTTTAAGGAATCCGTTTCCTTTTCTCCGTATTCGAAATACTTCGCCATTTGACGCGACCTATGATTTGTAGTATAATTATATCATATCATTCCGCGTTATAGATAGTGTAAAATCGCCGAATAGTATCGCAAAATCGCCAAAAGGTGTTTTATGAACGAAAAAGAAATCGTCAATTCGGTCAATCTGTATGCGAGTACGAATTTTCCCTATCTCGTTTTGAACGTCATAGGCAAAAACAGTTATCCGAAAAACGCCGGGTTTCGGACGGTGCATTGGCACGAAGATTTACAGTTCATTTATATTTTGGAGGGCGTAGCAGAAGTCAAAACGCTTGCCGACTGCGTATCGCTTGCAAAAGGCGAAGGGCTGTTTATCAATAAAAACGTCGTGCATTATATTGACGAGAGCAACTGCCACAGCAACAGTTTCGTTTTTCCTGATTATTTTCTGAGATTTTATTCCGGCTCGCCCGTTGACATTGCATTAAACAGGTTCGTCGCGAACTCCGCTCTGTCCGTTTACAAATTCTCTTTCACGGAACCATGGCACCGCGAAATTTTAGACATGTTAAAATACCTTTCCGAATTGGAGGAAAACAGGGACGAATTTTATCCCATGCGCGTATTGTGTACGCTTTCCGCGCTGTGGCTCGTCTTTCAAAGCAACATCCAACTTCCAGAAAGCAAAAAAGAGAGCATCGCGAGCGTGCGGATAAAAATAATGCTGGACTTTATTCACGGGCATTACGCCGAAAAACTGTCGCTAGTTGATTTGGCAAAAGCCGCAAACGTCAGCGTTTCTGAGGCGCTGCGCTGTTTCAGACTGTGTATGCGCACGACGCCTTATAAATACCTGACCGAATTGCGGCTGCGAAAAGCGGCGGCGCTGCTCAAAGAGACGGACGAACCGATTGTCGATATTATCGACGGCGCGGGCTTTTCGTCATTGAGCCATTTCGGAAAATGTTTCAAAGAAAAAACGGGGCTGTCGCCGTCCGAGTACAGAAAAACCACATAAATTAAAAGTACGGATAATTTTATCCGTACTTTTTAATTTCGTTTGAAAGAGAAAATTGCCTATTAAAATTTAATTTTGATTTAATCCCTATGGGGACTGTACTTTTTTCCGCGTCTTTTTTGTTTTTGTTTCAATGCCCAAATGTGTCCGCAGCCTGTGCTGCAAGGGAGTTTTGACTGCAATTTTCGCATTCTGTCCAATTAAAACGTCTTCAAAACCCGCAACGCGCTCTCGGACAATCCGCCCTTGTCCGCAGGGGCAGGATTATTCTGTGTGCCGCGTCGGACTGTCTGCGCCGTCGTGGCAGCGTTCTTCGTCAAGCAGAATTTTTGCCGTTCTTTCGTTGATAAGCGTCTCCTGCTCACCGTTTGCAGTTTTTGTTTTTGGGGCAGTGGTCGCACTCCATGTTGCAGCCGCGATGCTTTATCAGCAGCTTTATTCCCGTATAGAGGAATACGGCGGCGGCAAGCGTGCCGACAACGCTCCAAAACACCATATTGTTTTTTGCGTAAAGTATGCCCGCCTGATAGATGACAAGAGATACGACGTAGGCAAAGCAAATCTGAAAAGCGATTGCAAACCAACCCGTTTTCGCGCTGTGCAGTTCTCTGAAAGAAGCGGCGATTGTCGAAATGCAGGGGGCGGCAAGCAGATTGAAGGTCATGAAGGAATAAGCGGACAACGGAGTGAACATTGTTCCGTCCACGCCTAAAATGTTGAGCGTCGTGACAACCGTTTCCTTTGCCGCAAGGCCTGTCAGCGTTGCGACAGCCGTCTGCCAGTTTCCCCAACCCAGCGGCTTGAACACGGGCGCGAGCAGGCGTCCCATTTCCGCGAGAATACTGCGGTCGGGGGAAACGCCGTAGGCGAATTTGTAATCAAAGCTCTGCAAAAACCAAAGAACGATGCTTGCGGCTAGGATTACCGTTGACGCGCGCAAAAGAAACGCTTTGCCGCGCTCCCACATTTCTTTGAGCACGTTGGAGGCTTTGGGCAGGCGATAGGAGGGCAGCTCCATGATGAAGGTGTCTCTTACCGTTGTTTTTCTGCGCTTGAACACTTTGAGAATCAGTCCTCCCGCAACCACCGAAAAAATGCCCACGAAGTACATGGAGGTGGCGGCAAGCGCGCTGCCGTTGAACACGGCAGTGGTAAAAAACGCAAACAAAGGCAGCTTTGCGCTGCACGGAATAAAAGGCGTGAGTATAATGGTGTTGTTTCTTTCGTTTACGTTTTTTATGGTGCGCGCGGACATAATGGCGGGAACCGAGCAGCCGCAGCCGACTACCATCGACACAAAGGACTTGCCCGACAAGCCGATTGCGTTGCACAGGCGATCCATAATGAATGCCACCCTCGACATATAGCCTGAAGCTTCGAGTATAGCAATCAGTCCGAAAAGAATCATGATTTGCGGCACGAAGCCGACGACTGCAAGAACGCCGGCAATCACGCCGTCGCAAACGAGAGAGGACAGCCATTGCGGCGAAGATACGGAATCAAGTCCGCTTCTTACCCATTCCTGAAACCAAGGGGTGAAATCGTCGTTTATCAGAGAGGTAATCCATCCGCCTATGGTCTGAATGGAAATCATGAAGACGAGAAACATCACGACGGCGAATATCGGGAAGGCGAGCCATTTGTTGGTCACTACTCTGTCTATTTTGTCGGAAAGAGACAAGCCGTCGTTTTTTGTGGACTTTTTTCTTTTGCTTTGTTTTTTGTCCGAGTCGTCTGCCGTCTGCCGCGCGACGCTCTTTGTCGCTTTGCAGGCAATCACGTTTAATTGGTCGTATCTTTGTTTGGCTATTTCCGACGAAAGCGAATTTTTGTATTTGTTTTCCAATTCGGCATTGAGGCCGTTTATCAGTTCGGTTTGCGACGGACTGAGACAGGCGGCGTCGGTTACGAGACTGTCTTTTTCCAAAAGCTTAAGCGAAATCCAACGCTTGTTGACGGGAATTTTCACGGCTTTTGAAATTTTGTCCAGCGCGCTTTCCACGTCGGCAAAATAGGTGAGCGCAGACTCTTTTTTTATTACCTCTTTGCCGCAAAAGCTCATAAGCTCGTCTACGCCCGTATTTTTGGAGGCGGAAACGGAAAAAAACGGACAGCCGAAAACCTTTTCCAGCGCGGCGCCGTCTATGCCTATGCCCTTTGCCCGCGCCTCGTCCTCCATGTTGAGCGCCACCACGACGGGTATGTCGAGTTCAAGGAGCTGACTTGTCAGGAAAAGATTTCTTTCGAGATTTGTGGAGTCCACGACGTCGATAATCAGGTCGGGGCGGTCGTTGTTTATGTAGTTGTGGGCAACCTCTTCGTCGACAGATAGGGGAGTAAGAGAGTAGATGCCCGGCAAATCCACGATTTTTAAGGAGGTGTCCTTAAAATAGCGGCCCTCCTTTCTTTCCACCGTAACGCCCGGCCAGTTGCCGATGTGTTGGTGGGATTTGGTCAGCAGGTTGAAAAGCGTAGTTTTGCCGCTGTTGGGATTTCCCGCCAGAGCGATTGTCTTTCTGACGGGGCTTTTTTCTTTTTTGTTTTTCACTTGCGCTTTGCCTCCGTCTTTGCGGCTGTCGTGGCTTTCAGCCTGTCAACGCTTATATGCTCCGCGTCGGTGTTTCTTATGCACAGCGAGTAGCCTCTGACACAGATTTCCATGGGGTCTCCCAACGGCGCGCGTTTTTTTACGTAAACGAGAGTTTCGGGGACGAGCCCCATCTCGGAAAAACGCGCCTTTATGTCGTCGCGCAGGGATACGGTTTTTATGACGCAGTAGCTCTCCGCCTTTATACGGTCGAGCGTGGTGATGGAATTGTCGCTTTTCATATAGCTCCGTCGGAAGAATTTTCTTTCTATATATTATAGATAAGAACAGGCGCCTTATATGCCCCTTTCTTCAAATAAGTTAGCATACGCTAACTCCCGACACATTATAAAACAGCGCGGCTTTGAGTGTCAAGCAAAAACCTAAAAAAGCAAGCCAAGAACTTTTTCAAAAACATTGTCGAAATCGCTTGATTTTTTTAAAGGTATTCTATATAATTGTGCAGGTCGGTCGAAGGGCGGGCGTTTTACATCTCGGACAGGTTTTTTTGCGTTAAAAAAGGGCGGAACAAAGCCGAAAAAGGACTCCGAAAAAAGTCGAAAATTTTTTTTGGAAAATGCAAAAAAATCGTTGACAAACCTTTTGGGTTGTGGTAAGATGTTTAGGCTGTCGGTTGCGACCGACGCAAAACACCTCACTGACGTGAGCGCAAAGAACATTGACAACTGCATAGAACAAGTAAAAGTAGGCAAAAATATTTTCAGTGTTAATATGCAAATTACAATTACAAATTGCGAATTTGCGAGTAACAAGAAAGAGTAATCAAGGACAATCTTAAAATATTTCGTAGAAATACGATCAAGCTACAAAGAGCGTATGGTGGATGCCTTGGCATTAGGCGCCGATGAAGGACGTGACAAGCTGCGATAAGCTGCGGTGAGTGGCAAATACACTTTGACCCGCAGATTTCCGAATGAGGAAACTCACTATGTTGAAGACATAGTATCTTTACACGAATAAAATAGTGTATCGAGGGGAACCCGGAGAACTGAAACATCTCATTATCCGGAGGAAAAGAAAGAAAATATTCGATTTCCTGAGTAGTGGCGAGCGAAAGGGAAGGAGCCCAAACCGTTTGTAGAAATATAAACGGGGTTGAGAACTGCGTAACCGACCGATTTTGATAGTCGAAGCACTTGGAAAGGTGTGCCATAGAGAGTGACAGCCTCGTAGGCGAAATCAAAATGGTCGCGGCAGAGTTCCAGAGTACCACAGGACACGTGGAATCCGGTGGGAATACAAGGAGGACCATCTCCTAAGGCTAAATACGACCTAATGACCTATAGAGTATAGTACCGTGAGGGAAAGGTGAAAAGAACCCCGG
>ENA-ORPD01001094-ORPD01001094.1-human-gut-metagenome-genome-assembly--contig:-NODE-1094-length-21987-cov-8.251185_pt1 | contig 21987 bp, 23 predicted proteins | sample MGYA00242143_ERZ509076 | MGnify/ENA primary metagenome ERZ509076 (study PRJEB26280, sample SAMEA2338706) | human gut metagenome | biome: human gut; feature: human-associated habitat; material: faeces... | reverse complement strand
AGCCGCTGCCGGTCGGCCTGGCCGTTGCCCGCCGCCGCCTTGGCGTTCGCAAAAATCAGATGGCCATGGTGGGCGACCAGATCTTTACGGACCGCCTTGCCGCGGGGCTGTACGGCATCCCCTGCCTGTATACCATGCCGCGTGGGGGCGACCACCAGCGCGGTGTGCAGTTCAAGCGCAGGTTTGAACCCTACTGGCTGGACCGGTATTACCCAAAAGGGGGCCGCCTGTATGAGTGAAGCACCGCGCTTTGGCACGGCTGGGCTTTCGGACAGCTACCGTGTCCGCAGCTTTGACCCGCAGGCCATGGCGGAGTATACGGCTTCCTTTGGGCTGACGGCGTTTGAATACCAGTGTGGGCGCGGTGTGCGCCTGGGGCTGGATAAAGCCGCCGCCTTAAAAGAAGCGTTTGATGCAAAAGGCATCACTTTCTCGGTCCATGCGCCGTACTACATCAGCATGAGCAGCCTGGAGGAGGACAAGCGGCTGAACAGCGTGAACTACCTGCTGCAAAGCTGCGCACTGGTCAAGGCACTGGGCGGCCGCAGGGTCATCTTCCACGCGGGCAGCTGCGGCAAGCAGAGCCGGGAAGCCGCACTGGAAAAGGCACTGGACACCATGCGCCGCGCCGTTCAGGCCGTGGATGAAGCCGGTTATGGCAACTGTATCCTTTGCCCTGAAACGATGGGTAAGGTGAACCAGCTGGGCACGCTGGATGAAGTGCTGGCCCTTTGCAGTGTGGATGAACGCATGATTCCCTGCGTGGATTTTGGTCACCTGTATGCCCGCAGCCAGGGCACCGAGCTGAACGATGAGACCGCCCCGGCAGATTACGCCGCCATCCTGGATGCCATTGCCGCAGCCTTGCCGGGGGAGCGGGCCAAAAAGTTCCACGCGCATTTTTCCCGCATTGCCTACACCAAGGGTGGGGAAAAATGCCACCTGACTTTTGCGGATACCGAGTTTGGCCCGCCGCCTGCCCCGCTGATGCAGCTGCTGAAAACCCGTGGCCTGGCGCCCACCATTATCTGTGAATCCGCCGGAACCCAGGCCGAGGATGCGGCGGCGCTGAAAAAACTGTATGAACAAGGCTGAGAAAGCCCAAAAACAGCCAACAAAAGCCGAAAAAAACCAAAATATCACCCGAAAATCCCGCTAACCTCTTGCAATACTGGCGCTTTTCGGGTAAAATACTTACAGGTATGACAATGCAATGGCATTGCTTGATGGGCGGCGGGGCCGCTTTTTCAAACAGGCCCGATTCTAAAATTATGGAGGAGTTCCTATATGATCTCTGCAGGCGAATTTCGTAACGGTGTAACTTTTGAGCAGGACGGCCAGGTCCTTCAGGTCGTTGAGTTCCAGCATGTTAAGCCCGGCAAGGGCGCTGCTTTTGTGCGCACTAAGACCAAGAACGTGATTACCGGTTCCGTTGTTGAAACCAGCTACAACCCGACCGCTAAGTTCCCCCAGGCTTTCATTGAGCGCCGTGAGGTTACCTACTCTTACGAGGATGGCGACCTGTACTACTTCATGGATAATGAAACCTACGAGCAGATCCCCGTTGCCGCTGCCGATGTGCCGGAAAACTTCAAGTTCTGCAAAGAAAACGAAATCTGCAAACTGCTGTCCTACAAGGGCAAGGTTTTCAGCGTTGAAATCCCCAACTTCATCGAGCTGGAAGTTACCGAGACTGAGCCTGGCTTCAAGGGCAACACCGCTACCAACACCCTGAAGCCCGCTAAGGTTGAGACTGGTGCCGAGATCCGCGTGCCCCTGTTCATCAACGAGGGCGACAAGATCCGCATCGATACCCGCACCGGCGAGTATATGGAGCGCGTCTGATCTTAAAACAAATGGCCGGGCCGTGGTTTTTGCCGCGTCCCGGCTTTTTTGGAAAATTGCAAAAACAAACACCCTGTTTACAGTGCGTGAAGGAGGTTTTCCCTTATGGCTATGGATCTGAATGCAAAGGCCGCTTACATCCGCGGTATGATGAAAGGGATGGAGTTTGACCCCACCACCCAGGAAGGCAAGATCATTGTTGCAATGATGGACCTGCTGGAAGAGATGGCCGATGTTGTGAGCGAGCATGACGATGCCCTGGATCAGGCTTTTGACGAGCTGGACGCCATTGATGAAGATATGGATGATCTGGTGGACAACATCTTCGGCGATGACGATGAGGACGAAGATGAGGACGAGGATGACGACGGCGCATTTGAAACCAGCTATGAAGTCACCTGCCCCAACTGCGGTACCGTCAACATTGTGGATGAAGACACCCTGATGGACAGCGATAAGATCGTCTGCGCAGAGTGCGGCGCAGCTTTCGATGTGGAAGTTCTGCCCGACGATGCCGAGATGCCCGCCGATGCAGAAGCCGAAAGTACCGATGTGACCATCGAGTAAGCGGTTAAGTGCACGAAATAGAATAACAGATAGAAAATCACCCCTGTGGCTGGATTATTCTGGCCGCAGGGGTGATTTTTTGATTATTGGGGAAGAAAGTAATTTGCAGCGAGGTTGCAAACGCTGCCATAAACCTGTAGACGATGTGTAGGGGACGATGCTTGACCGTTCCGAAACCGTAAGACAATATATCATTATAAAATTTGTGATGCTCAATGATGTAAAAGCTCCGGCGTGGTCAGGTAGCAACGCCCTGCGGCACAGGGATGAAGTACAACAAAAACAGCCCGGTCCAAACGGACCGGGCATTGTGGGTTCCTGTTTACTTTTTCTCGTTCTTTAGCTGGTTGCGCAGCATGATATCGCCAAAGGTCAGGGCGTTGAACAAACCGCCGGCCTTGTTGGCCTGGCGCACAATGCGCGCCGGCAGAGGCTTGCTTTCATCGGTGGAAAGCAATACAATGTGAACCTTATCGGCCACGTCGGCATTGCCTTCCTTTTTGGTGGTCAGCACCTGCAGGTACACAACATAGGGGTCATGCATAGAACCATAGTAAATATCGTTGCCGCAGCGCACCAGCGGGCGGCCCTTATAGGTCAGACTGGGGGTAAAAGCCATCTCTTACAACCTTCTTTCGCTGTTGTTGTATCCGAAAAGCCGAAAATATAGCCTGTTTCTACAAGCACAGCCGGACTTTGCCTTAAACCCGTCTTGCGTTTGCGAAATATGCGTCATTTTCTTTGTTTTCAGCTACACCTTAATCAATAAAAAATATTATACCATACAAGATAGGGGATTACAAATCTAATTTTTCGCGTTCGATCTTTTCTTCGTTCAAGGCAACGCGCTGGGTCAAAATGCGCACCTTGCTGTCCAGCTGACTGAGCCGGATGGACATAAAAAACTGTTTGGCCAGCAGCAAAAAGATGATGACGATATAAACAAAATTGATGGGGCTCTGGAACCCAAGCAGATACGCCGCCCAGTAGGCAATGCCGGGAAAGATGGCCAAAATCAGCAGAATGCCGCTGAACAGAAGCCAGAAAATGGTATCTTCGATCTGCACCTTAGCCAAACGCACGCGGCGCAGAATATAGGTTGCGGTGATCAGGCTGCCCAACACAAGGCATACACGGATAATTGGCTGATCAAACATGGCTTACAGGCTCCTTTCCGGGTAAGGCGTTTCGGTGTCCCGCTTGCGGAACCACTGAATCAGCAAAATGGAGATGGACATTTTGACCATATATTCAATGCTGCGCCAAAAGGTCAGGTAGCTTTGACCGGCCTCGCGCTCGCCCATCGTAACTTGTACTTCGCGTACCACAGCGCCGTTTTTGATCAGGTAACTGATGGTATCCGGCTCCGGGCCATAGTTCAAATTTTGGGCAAATTCTTCCACCATGGCGCGGTTGAACAGCCGCATGCCGCTGGTGGGGTCACAGATTGCACGGCCGGTGGTCAGCCGGATGGACCAGCTGATGATGTAACTGCCCAGCATGCGCAGGCTTTTGGGCTTTTTCACCGTCAAAAAGCGGCTGCCAATCACGATGTCGGCCCCGCTTTCCAGCTCTTCCAGCATGGCGGCGATATATTCCGGTCGGTGCTGGCCGTCAGCATCCAGCTGCATGGCGCAGTCATACCCGTTTTCGGCGGCATAGCGCAGCCCGGTCTGGAATGCACCTGCCAGCCCCAGGTTGACCGGCAGATCGATCAAGCGGAACCCATGTTCCCGGCAGATGGCCGCGGTTTTATCACGGCTGCCATCGTTGACTACAACATAGTCATACTGCGGGTAGTTCTTGACAATGCCGTTGACGACCTTGACAATATTGGCTTCCTCATTATATGCAGGAATAACAATCAGCAATTTTGACATAACAAATGTTCCTTATCCACTTGCCCGGCAAACACCGGGCAGATGTCAGCTTTGGTTTATGATCCCCATCATTTTATCAAATACGGCATCCCATGTAAAGTGCGCGTACACATTGCGGTACGCCGCCTCGGCACAGGCATGGGCGCGGGCGGGATCATCCAGCAGGGTCTGCAGCCCGGCGCGGATGGTTTCCACCGTGGCGTCCTGTGGCTGGCCGGGCAGCACAATGCCGTGGGTATCGTCCGGCAGCAGCTCCTCGGTTCCAGCGGTACGGGTGCACACGATGGGGCAGCGGCAGGCCGCGGCTTCCAGCAAGGTGGTGGGAAAGCCCTCGGCATACCGGGTGGGCAGACAGTATACATCTGCCTGCCGCAGCAGCTGGACCACCGCATCATGCGGCAGAGCACCGGGGGTAACGGCCCCAAGGTCCGCCAGTTCCTGCTGCTGCGGACCGCTGCCAGCCGCCACCAGAACAACGCCCGGCAGCTGGGCCACGGCCTGGGCTAATAATCCGGCGCCCTTTTCGGGAATCAGGCGGCCCACAAACAGCACGATCTTACGGTCGCCAAGGTTCAGCTTGGCGCGCCAGTCTGGCGCGTGGGCGGCTTCCTGTTCCAAAGCAGCGGGGTCAATGGCGTTGGGCATGGTTCCTGCAGCCGTAATGCCAAAGGTGTGCAGCCAGCGGCAGGCAGCGGCGGAAACGCCATAGAACGGCGCGCCGGTGCTGCGCACCATGCGGCAGGCAATCTGCTCATACAGCCGCCCGCAGGCCCCCAGCAGGCCGCTGCCCATCGGCATGTATCCGGTGGAATGGTCAATAACCAGCATGGGGATACCGCGGCGCTTGGCCGCGCGGGCAGCCCAGACGCTTTGGGTGTACATGCGGGTCTGCACCACGCAGAAATCGAGCTTTTGCGCCCAGATTTGCGCGGTCAGCGCGTGGAAGCGCGCCCCCGGCTTGATAACAGGAAAGCGCCCGTTCATGACAGGCCAGACGGGCAGGCGGTAAATTTCAATGCCGTCCCCGTCAATTTCGTGTTTCGGCAGGTTGGGCAGAGCACTGGTAACCACAATGGCGCGGTGCCCGGCGGCAACAGTGCAGCGGGCAAGGTTCCAGGTGTAGCGCTCCACACCACCCACCGTGGGCAGGTACTGCGCAGAAAAATAACAAATCGTCATCGGGCAATCACCGCAAGCATGGCGTTCAGCAATACCCCGGCGTTGACTACGCACAGGCAGCAGACCAGGGTGCAGGCGGACTGTTTGCCGCTGGTAACCTGGACCCGGCGGGGCAGGCAGGTAAGCAGGAGCAACGGCAGCACGGGCAGAAGATACCGCCCCTGGAAGCCGTAAACGGTCTGGTAATAGGTCGGGGTCCACACAAGGCAGCCGGCAAAGGCCAACGCGGCGCACAGCAGCGCGGCCAGCGCACACCACACCCGGTAGCGCCCCTGGGGCAGCCCCGGCACGGGAACATCCTGCGCCGGAACGGCGGCATACCACAGCAGCAGGTAGAGCGCCAACACCCAGAACCAGGCCAGGTCCAGCGAGCTGTAGCTTAAGCTGCCGCCCACAAGGCCGCGCACCCAGTTGTCGGCATCCTGCACCACGCTGCGTACCAGCAGCATAGCCACGGCGGGCAGATTGTGCAGAATGTAACCGGGGGTAAAGGTGGTCTGGTCTTCCTCGCTGGGGGTGCTCTGGCTGTCCCGCACGGTACGGACAGCTTCGATCTCTTTGATCAGCACATTGCGGTCCAGCGGGTAGCGGTCATCCTCCACGCCGGGGTAGATCTGGCAGGCGGAAAGCAGCTCTGCACATTCATCACTGCTGAACATGGACTTGAAAAAGTCTCGGCGGTCAGCATTGGCCAGCCGTTCCCGGCACATTTCGGCGTCGGTGGTCATCAGGTCGCGGTCCAGGTAAACCAGGGAAGCCGCACTCATGAATTCATCATCGGTCAGGCTGGAATGCTCCACTTCCTCCGGGCTGAAGAAAAAGCTCTGGCCCAGAACGGCGGCGGTCACATCGCCCTCCTGCAAGGCCTGCACCCAGAACTCCAGCTCCTTCTGCGGGATCTCGGTCACGCCCTCCACGCAGTAATACAGGCGGCGCACAAAGTTGGAAGCCGTGTTTTCGCGGTACTCGGCAGGCATGTTGGCAAACCGGTTGGAGGTTTTGCCGTCACCCGCGGCAGGGGCGGCATGCAGAGTACGATTGTCAGCTGTCTCTGTTGCTGTATAAGAAACCGCGGCAGCCGGGGTAGAACCCTGTGCGGAGGTGGTTCCCGCCTGGGTAGTCTGATTTTCAAACCCGGCAGAACCGGCCACCGAGGTGACCAGCACAGCGCGGTTGATGCTGAGCGCCAGCAGCACGCATCCGGCCAGATAAGCGGCTTTTTTGGTTGCGGCGCTCTGGCCAAAGCGGCTGTTGGGAATCAGTAGGAACAACGCTGCCAGCGGCAGGTAAACCAGTTTGGCCGGTGCCAGCAGGATGCCGAACACCGCCAGCGGCAGGCACCAGCCGCAACGGCAGTACCGTGCCGTCCTTGCAGCCAAAAATCGCCTGCATACACAGCGCAGTAAAGGCAAACGCCAGCCCCAGCAGCAGGGAATCCCGGCTGAAAGAAGCCGCCAGATGCAGCGCCATGGGCAGCAGGGCCGCCGCAGCGAATACCCGCCTGCCAAACGGCGCGGCTTTAACGGCCAGCGCCGCTAACAAAGCGAACACAATTAAATTTGCTGTGCGCCCCAGCATCAGCGCCGGAACAAAGCCAAGGTGAAAAACATATGCCAGGAACACCGCTGCCGCGCTGAACAGATACAGCGTGGGATTGCGGTCGGTCTGCAGTTCTTCCAGCGCAGTGTGGCTGTCAAAGCTGTCAGGGGTGGTGGTGAACAGGTTCTCGCTCAGTTCCTGCCAGCTGAACACGGTGGTCTTTTCGTTTTGCAGCAGGGGGTCAAAGTCGTGCTCGCGGCGGTAGGTCATATCCAGCGGCACATTGCCCATCCGCCATTCATCCGGCGAGAGCATGTTGGCCCATTTGCAGGCTAAAGTAAAGGACTGGTTGATGTGGTATTTTTCGTCCGGCGCGGCATAGGGCGGCAGCACAAAGCTGTACAGCATGCCAAAGCAGAGCACCAGCACAAACACCAGCCGGTGCAGCGGCATGCGGCCCCGCATGGCAAAATAAATGCCAAGGAACACCACAACGCTGGCCAGCAGCCCGACCAGCAAAAAGAACCGGGTCAAAAATCCGCCAATCTGTTTGTAAGTCACCAGCAGCGCCAGCGTGCCGTCCACGGCTTCGCCGTTTACGGTAAAGCTATCGTTCCACAGCACAGCGCCGTTGCTGCAGCCCACGGTCAACCGGCCGGAACCGGTATACTCCGGTTTCAGGGTCACGCGGTAGCGGCGGCCTGCCGGTCACGGGGGTATCCAGCCCCATGCCGGTGTACTGCCCGGCCACAATGTTCGCCATATCGCCGGTGGAGCGGGCCAGCACCTCGCCGGTGTCGGCATCGGCAAGTTCCAGGTGCAGCTCACCGGTGGGTTGGCCGTTGCTGGTGCCAAACACAAAGGCCATGGCCAGCAGGTCATTGTCGGTATCAAAGGTCTGGGCAGCGCCGTTGGCTTCGTCCAGCTCGGCGCTGTACTGGCTGTAATCATCGCTGATGCGCTCCGACAGGCTCTTGTCATTGTTGGGGCGCACCGCGGCCAACCAAACCAGCACCACGGCCAGCAGGCAGGCAGCAGCGGCGCACAGGGCGGTGCCCAGCGGGCTTTTCAGAAAATCCTTTATTTTGCTCATACGGGCTCCTCCCGGTTTTGGTGGTTCAGCGTTCAGGGGGTGTCCAAAACAAACACCGGAATATTTAACGTTTCAGCCGCACCCATCAAATCTTTGCGCCAAAGGCTTTTTTAACGGCGGCAGGCAGGCGGCCGTCCCGCAGCAGGATCTCTTCCACCGTGCCGCGCACAGCGCCCTCGCCGCCTTTTTGGCGGCAGATGAAATCCGCCCGCCCCAGCACAGGGCCGGCAGCATCGGCCGGGCAGGCCACAAAGCCGCACAAAGCCATGGCGGTCAAATCGTTCAGGTCATCGCCGCAATAGGCAACATCCTGCTTGGTCAGGCTGTGCTCAGCCATAAACCTGCTCAAAAAGGCGGCTTTGTCGTGTACGTTCTGGAACAGATAGTCAATGTGCAGGTCCTGGGCACGGTGGCGCACGGCTTCACATTCGCGCCCGGTGCAGATCATAACCTGCATCCCTGCCGCGCGGGCCAGCACGATCCCGGCCCCATCCTTGATGGCAAACTTTTTCAGCTCGTTGCCGGTGGAATCATAGTACACGCCGCCGTCTGTCATGGTGCCGTCTACATCCAGAACCAAAAGTCGAATCATGGGCAAACCTCGTTATTTTGCGTATTCGCTGGGGGTGATAAAGGTCACATCCAGCCCGCAGGCTTTGATGGCACCTGCCATGGCGGTGTTGAACGCAGCTCCGCGCCCGGTGTGAGCGTGCAGCAGGCTGTCGGCATAGGCGGGGGTACCGGGCTTGTAGCCATCGGCCCCGGCCAGCAGCACAGCCTTGGCACCGCACAGCCGCAGCAGCCGCAGCAGCATCAGTACACTGTTGCTGCCAAGGGATGCGTTCTGCACATCCGGGGCAGCCAGCCGGTCATAATTGACCGCCAGAGCCCCCTGCGGCAGCGGCCGCAGGTTGGAGGTGAGCACAACAGGGCAGGGCAGGGAAGCAAGGTCCAGCTTTTCAAACCGCTTGCTGTTGGTAAAAAATGCGTAATCCGGCTGGCAGAATTCCGGGCAGAAATTGGCTGAAACAATGCAGTCCGCCTTGGCGGCGGCCACAGCGCTGCGCCCGGTTTCGTCCGCCAGGCTGGCACCGGGGGCCAGCACCAGCACGGTCTTGCCGCTAAACGCGGTGCGCAGGGTATCCAGCGCGGCGGTGTCGTCAATGGCGCGGTTCTGGTATTCGCGGTACAGGCGGTCGGCATAGTCTTTATCGTATGCGGTGGCCTTGCTGCGGTCAAAACCGGCCAGAATATGGTTGATGTCCCGGTTGGTCAAATCGCCTTTGTCCAGATAATGCTCGGCGTAATCGCGGTGCAGGTTGTACCGTGCGCTCAGGAAGTAAGCCGGGGTGTAACCCCAGGCTGTCTCGCCTTTCAGCGGGGCGATATGGTCCTGGATGGCGTCCATCATCTCGTCAATGTCATAATGGCAGCCAAGGGTCTCGTTCATATAGTCGGCAATCAGCTCAATGGGCAGGTTGCCGGGAATGCGCCCCATGCCCATCAGGCTGCCGTCCACAGTGGTATCGCGGCCCAGGTGCTTGTCCAGAAATTCCTGCGCCAGGCAGAAAGAGAGCGCCATGTTCTCATGCAGGTGCAGCCCCACGCGGATATCCGGGGCCAGGTTGTGGTCCACCAGACTGACGATGCGCTCTAAGTCACGCCGCCGCATGCTGCCGAAGGTATCCACAATGGAGAACTGGTACGGGTGAATCTCGTTTACCTGGTCTAAAATCCACAGCAAGTCTTTGTCGGCATAGCCCATAATGTTGATGGGGTTGATGGACAGCTTGTACCCGCGGGCCTTGACTTCGCGGGCAAAATCCATGCCTTCGCGGATATCGTAATCGTGGGCGGTAATGCGCAGCATCTCAATGCCGTGCCCCTCATAAGGGGACAGCTTGGCAATATCATAATTGGAGCGCATGGCCATGCCGCTGTACATGGTGCTGCCGGTGTGGGCAGGCAGCAGTCTGTTCAGTTCTTCAATGGTGTTGCAGACGGTCACATCGGGGTTGTAGCCATCCACATTGCGCAGAAAGCCCACTTCCACAATGTCAGTCCCGGCACGGGTCAGCGAGGCGATAATATCTTTGGCTGCAGCGAAGCCCCAGTTCCAGCTGTTCACATAGCCGCCGTCACGCAGGGTGCAGTCCAACAGTTTAATATCGGGCATTTATTCTTTTCCTTTCAGGATTTCGCTCACAAGGGCAAGGTCCTTGGGGGTGTCAACGCTCACAGTCTTGTACGGGCTGACGATGGCATGTACCTTGTGGCCGTTTTCCACAAAGCGCATCATATCGTTCTCTTCGGCTTTTTCCAGAATGGACTTCGGTGTTTCGTGGTAGAACGCCAGCGCCCGGCGGGAGTACAGCTGGATGCCGGTCACCTTCTCGTATTCAAAATCCAGCGTGCCTTTGGGGTAGGGAATGGGGCTGCGGGAGATCATCAAAATTTCCCGTGCGGCGTTGGTCACGACCTTCTGGTTGGAAAAATCGATCACATCCGCGGGGTGCTCCATCCGGTTGGTCAGCACGGCGACATAATACGGGTCCTCCGGCAGGGTATCCGGCAGAATCAAATCAAACGCCTTTACGTTGATCAGCGGCTCGTCACCCATGATCTGCAGATACAGGTCGGCTTCTACCTTGGTGGAAACCTCCCAGATGCGCCCGGTGGGGGTGTCATGGTCGGGGCTGGTCATGCAGTATTCCATGCCGTAGGTGCGGCAGGCTTCGGCAATGCGCTCATCATCGGTGGCGATAAACACATCATCGAGCTTTTTGCACTTTTTGGCTTCCTGGTACACCCACCAGATCATGGGCTTGCCCAAAATATCCGCCAGCGGCTTGCCCGGCATCCGCGTGCTGGCATAACGGGCGGGAATAACGCCGATAAGTTTCATATAGTAACCTTCTTTATATCAAAATTCAGTGTAAAACAGGTCATTCAACCATTTCTGGGGATTTTGTTGAATATAAAGCCAGATTTCCTCATAGTCAAAGTGGTTGCGAATAATATGGTCGTGGTAGGATTTTTGCCATACGGGGAACCCTGCTGCGCGAGACACCCCGGACTTATATTGCCCAATTATGGTTGGCAGTGAACGGTCTCGACCGTTCCGAAAGCTCGTTACAGCCGATTGCTAAAATGCAGTGGATGTGGTTTGGCATAATGACATAAGCATCCAGCGCAGTGGAAGTGAAATGCACAGGAACTTCCAACAGCATTTTCTCGGCAGTCTTTCCAAGTGAGGATAATTCCATGGCGGCGGAACGGTCAAGACCGTTCCCTACAATCTGCCCAAACAGACGGGCGCGATTTTTGGTGCAGATGGTCACAAAGTAATACTTCGCGGAAGAATAATCGAAACTTTGCAGCCGCAGATTTTTACGTTGTTTCAGCTCCATGGAATCACCTGAACAGGTATTTTCAAGGGGAGACGTTACCCCTGCACCAACTTTTCTGCCTCTTCCAGCCCCACAAACACCTTTTCTTCCGCGGCGGTAAAGCCGCGCAGGACCCAGCTTTGCACGGTGACGGCGCGCTGGAATTTGAAGGGCAGGCAGAAATTGAGAACTTCGCTTGGCATGGTGCGGGGCAGGATAACAGCAGTAGGGAACAGCTTGGAATAATCCGTGGTATCCCGCGGGTGGGTTTTGATAAACAGCGGTTCTGTGCAGTATTTCTTGGCAACAGCCGCAAACATGGCGTCCTGGGTGGGCTGATCCATCAGGCCGTCCAGCACAAAGCTGCGGGGCAAAAGCAGGCAGGCACCCTGCACATGCTCCGGCAGGGGAACGGCCAAAAACACCCGGCGGATGATGGCTTTTTCTTCCTCCATCAGGCTTTCCAGCAGCTGCGCTTTGGATACCGTTACCAGCTTGTCTACGCCAAAAATGCTGCACCGCGCGGCGTCTTCGCTTTCCACCGTGCGGCAGCAGGGGCTGTCGCCCCAGTAGCGGTAGGGGCCGCGGGGGTTGGTGCGCTGCTCGTCCAGCAGGTGCTGGTCAGGGTCCAACGTGCCGCCAAAGGTATCTTCGCACAGGGTATAAACCCGGCGCTCCCGCTGCAGGTAGCGCCCTAAAGCGCTCCAGTCATTGCTGATGTACACATGCCCCTTGGGCAGCGTAAAATACGGCTTGCGGAACGGGTGGCGCAGGCGGTAAAAGTCGCTTTCACTGTTCTGTGCGTCCAGCTTTTCCTCGTCCACGATCAAAACAGCGTCCCACAGATCCGGCGCGGCGTCCAGCAATTTAGCGCGCAGGGTTTCGGCTTCCGGCACACAGGTGCTCAGCACAAGGGTGGACTTGCCGGGGCGGCTGCGCAGCGCGCGCACCAGCGCGATTAACACATGATACAGCGTGTGGCAGATGAAAATATCACCCATCGTATCCATTCTCCAACACTTTGACCGGCGGGAAGTGGATGCGGCCCCAGCCCGGTGCCCATTCCGGCATGGTCAAATCGCCGGAGGTTACCTCAAACGCAAACTCGGTCACTGGCTTGTCCAGGCAGACAGCCTGGGTCAGCACGCCGTCAAACACATCCACATAGAAGAAATACTGGCCTTCGCCCAGCAGGCTGGGGTCAAACTCAAACTCGGTGGTATACAGCTTGCCGGGCACAGCGGCGCCCAGGTTGACCGGGTGGGTAATGCCCACGGGGGTCGAATCCCGGAAATGCAGGTTCAGCTTTAAGTGTACCCCGGCAAACGGCTCCGAAACACGCCAGGTAATGCGCACCCGAATTTTTTCGGTGTCCGCAAACACACTGGATTCCTTGCCCACAAAGTCCAGCGTTTCCAGCCGCATCCGCTTGCCTGCGCTGGCGTTCATGCGGGAAACATCCAGCAGGTCATAGTGGACCACGTTCACATCGGTGGTTTCCATATACACGGCAATGGCCTGTTCGACATCGCCGTCAAAGATCACGCGGCCCTGGTCCAGCACCACGCAGCGGGTGCACAGTTGGCGGATGGTGCTCATGTTGTGGCTGACGTACAGGACGGTGCGGCCCTCCTGCCCGGCAACATCGCTCATTTTGCCCAGGCATTTCTGCTGGAACTTCATATCGCCCACGGCCAGCACTTCGTCCATTACCATGATCTCGCTGTCCAGGTGGGCGGCAACGGAAAACGCCAGCTTGACGAACATGCCGCTGGAATACCGCTTGACGGGGGTATCAATAAAATCTCCGCACTCCGAAAATTCAATGATCTGGTCGATCTTGGAATCGACCTCGGCGCGGGTCATGCCCAGAATAGCGCCGTTCATGTAGATGTTCTCGCGGCCGGTCATCTCGTTGTTAAAGCCGGTGCCCACTTCCAGCATGGAAGCCACCCGCCCGCGCAGCCGGATCTCGCCCTCGGTGGGGGCGGTAATGCGGGACAAAATTTTGAGCAGGGTGGATTTGCCTGCGCCGTTGCGGCCGATAATGCCCAGCGCTTCGCCTTTGTACACGGTCAGGTCCACACCGTTCAGCGCCATAAAGGTTTTGCCAAACAGGCGGGCGTCCGTGCCGATCACGGTGTTGGGGTCCTCTTTGCCGCGCACACGGGCCCACCAGCTTTGCAGGTCATGCGTCAAAGTGCCGCCGCCGATCTGGCCCAGTTTGTATTGCTTTTTCAAGCCCGATACCTGAATGACGGGTACGCGCTGGTTTTGTGCATGTGTCTGGTTTTCCATCTGCGCCCCTCCTTACACGGTATCCATAAAGGTTTTTTCAATGCGGCTGAACAGCACCACGCCCAGCACAAGGGCGGCTGCGGTAACAATCAGGCTGTAGATCAGGCTGCCCACTTCCACGGTGCCGGTGCCAAGGGTGCCCATGCGGAACACTTCGATCGGTGCAGTCATCGGGTTCAAGCGCATCAGCATCTGCAGCCGGGGGGATTCCTCCAAGCTGGAAAGGGGATAGACCACAGGAGAAATGTACATCCACAGCTGCACACCAAAGCTCACAGCAATGGCAAGGTCACGGTACTTGGTGGTCAGGGCGGAAACGATAATGCCCACGCCCAGGCCCAGCAGCATGACTTCCAGCACCACCAGCGGCACGGCAAACGCCCAGGCCGTCAGGTGTACACCAGACCCGGTCACGGCAAAGTAGACCCAGAACAGAATGTACATGACAAACTGGATAAAGAAGTTGATCAGGCTGGTCAATACCTGGCTGATGGGGGTGGTAAGCCGTGGAAAATACACCTTGCCAAACACCTGGCTGTTGGCCACAAAGGTGTTGGCCGTGCCGTTGATGCAGGAGGCAAAAAAGGTCCACACCGTATTGCCTGCCATGTAGAACAAAAAGCTCGGCGTACCGTCCGTAGAAAGCCCGGCAATGCCGCCGAACACCACGTTGAACAGCACCGTGGTGATAAGCGGGTTCAGGATGATCCACAGCGGCCCCAGGATGGTCTGCTTGTACATGACGGTAAAGTTGCGCTTGACGAACATGACAATCAGGTCACGGTAGCGCCACAGCTCTTCCAGGTCCACATCAAACCAGCCGGTGCGCGGCCGAATGATGGTGGTCCATTGCGTGTTATCCCCGGCAGGGGTCTGGTTGCGTTGCTCTGCCATAAAAAGCCCTTTCAAAAATAGATATTTCAGGGGAATCCCCGATACATACTTATAGACAATTCATTGTACCATAATCCGCGGTAAAAAACAATGTTTGCACTGTGCAGAAAGCGCTGCCAAAACAAAAACCGCCCTGCAGGCCCGGAACAGGGGATGCAGAACGGTTCAAAGAGTTTATTTTGCGGTCAGCCTGCGCCAGCCGGTGCGCAGCAATGTCCAGCAGCCAAGCAGCAGCAGGGAAAGCAGGATGTCCCACCCGATGCGGCAGGGCAGCGTGAACAGAAGGCGGTCTTTTTGCCAGATGGCACTGGTAAACACATCCATATGGTGCACAAAGAACAGCCACAGGCTGTGCCGCCCCAAAAAGCTGAGCGCCGGCCGCAAAGCGTTATTGGCGTTCAGTTCACGGCACAGATGGCAGAAGATCCAGATGCCGCATACACTGATGGAAGCGCACAAAATGTAATTGGAGTATGTGCGGGAAGCAAGTTCAATATAAATGCCCTGCTGGCAGCACCATGCCCAGGGGATCAGCATGGCAAGGAAAAGCGGGACCCGGTAACGGTCCAACAGTGCCTGATGCTGGCGGAACAGCTGCCCCAATGTGAGGTACATGACAACGACCATTGCAACATCCAGACATTGGGGAAGATACTGTACCTGCCCGATGTATGCCCCGAACAGCATGACAATGAAACTGACGGCAAAATCCCCTTTGGGGAACAAAAGCCCCAGCAGCTCCCAGATCAGCTTGCCCCAGAACAGTGCAAACAAAAACCATGGCATGCCGCAGCTGGGAATGCCGTCGGCAGGGTTACCGCTGGCCCAGAACAGGGTGATGGCATTGTAGCGGGCAATATCCCACAGGTTGGTCAGGCTTCTGTCATCAGAAAGAAAAAAGTTCAGCAAAACGTTGAACACCTGCACCACACCCAGCACGGGAACGATCAGTGCAACAAAGTCCTTCCTGACCCGGCGGGCAAAACCCTGCCAGGTATCCGGGCGGCGGGCCGTATAGCCGGTCAGAAAGAAAAAGGTCGGCATGTGGAACGAAAAAATGAAATTGCGCATCAGGTTGCCATAGGGCAGGGTGTGCCCCACAATCACCAGAATCATGCACAGACCTTTGGCGGTATCAATCCAGTCAATGCGCTGGCGTACGGCAGGGTGCGGAGCGGCGGATTGTTGAACAGCAGTCATACGGCGGTCTCCTTCGGTCTGGACATCACTGCTGCTTGGGCGGGTTCTTTTTCTGTTTGTCATTGCAGTGTTCCTGGCAGCTGGCGCAGTTGCCGGTGCAGCCGCCGTGCCAGCCCTTTTCGCTGTTGGCAATAAAACCGATGGCAACGCCGAGCAGAACAAAAATAATAACCAGAACAAGGATACTTTGAAGTGACATGGAAAAAACCTCCCTATGGGTTAAGCGAAAACAAAGTGACAGGTGAATACGCTGCCCTTATGCCAACCCCAGCAAAACCCCTACACAGTGCACGGCAAACGCCACAACCCAGGCAATGCCGCACTGCATCAGTACCACACCCAGTGCAGCCCGGCCACCGCCCAGTTCCCGCTTGACAGCGGCAATGGCTGCAACACAGGGGGTATACAACAGCGTAAAGATCAGGAAAACCAGCGCAGTAAACGGGTTGAACAGCATGTTCAGCGCGCCGGTATCGCCGCCCAGCAGGACGGTCAGGGTGGAAACAACGCTTTCCTTGGCGGTAAAGCCGGTGATCAACGCGGTGGAAATGCGCCAGTCGCCAAAGCCAAGGGGCTTGAAGATGGGGGTGATCAGGCTGCCAACCAAAGCCAGAAGGCTGGAATCCGGGGTGGCAGCAACATTCAGGCGGGTGTCGAACGTCTGTAGGAACCAGATCACGACGGTTGCAACAAAGATAATTGTAAAGGCACGCTGAATAAAATCACGGGCCTTTTCCCAAATCAGCTGGCCGACGCTTTTGGGCGAAGGCAGGCGGTAGTTGGGCAGCTCCATCACAAAGGGTACCGGTTCACCGCGGAAACAGGTCTGCTTGAGGATCAGCGAATACAGTATACCACACAAAATGCCGAAAAGATAGAGGAAAATCATGACCGGTGCACGCCATACCCGCGGGAAAAACGCGGCGGTGAACAGCGCATAAATGGGCAGCTTGGCGGAACAGCTCATGAACGGGGTCAGCAAAATCGTCATGCGGCGGTCACGCTCACTGGAAAGGGTGCGGGTTGCCATAATGGCGGGAACCGAGCAGCCGAAGCCCACCAGCATGGGCACAAAGCTGCGGCCCGAAAGCCCAATGCGGCGCAGCAGTTTGTCCATAACAAAGGCCACGCGGGCCATATAACCGGTATCTTCCAGGATGGACAAAAAGAAGAACAGGATAACGATCGTGGGCAAAAAGCTCAACACGCTGCCCACGCCGGCAAAAATGCCGTCGATCACAAGGCTGTGCACCACCGGGTTGATCTGATATGCCGTCAGGGCGCGGTCCACAACGCCGGTAAACCAGTCGATGCCAAGGGTCATCCAGTCCGAAAGGGTGGAGCCCACTACGCCAAAGGTCAGCCAGAAAACAAGCGCCATAATGCCCGCAAAACAGGGCAAGGCAGTGTATTTGCCGGTCAGGATCTTATCAATGGCAACGCTACGCTTATGCTCCAGGCTTTCGCCCGGCTTCACCACCGTGGCGGAGCATAGCTTTTCAATAAAGGTAAAGCGCATGTCCGCAAGGGCGGCTTCGCGGTCCAGCCCGGTCACGGTTTCCATTTCAGCAATGGCGTGGCCCAGTATATCTGTTTCGTTGGGGTTCAGCTGCAGGGCTTTTTCAATCAGGGTGTCCCCCTCCACCAGCTTGGTGGCGGCAAAGCGCAGCGGCAGCCCGGCGGCAGCGGCATGGTCCTCAATCAAATGTGCGACAGAATGGATGCAGCGATGCACCGCGCCCCTGGGGTCTGCTGGGTCACTGCCTGCCGTGCAGAAGTCGATGCGGCCCGGCAGCTCCCGGTAGCGCGCCACATGGATGGCATGTTCGATCAGCTCGTCAATGCCCTCATTTTTGGCGGCAGAAATGGGAACAACCGGAATGCCCAGCATTTCTTCCAGCTGGTTTACCATGATGGTGCCGCCGTTGGCGCGCACTTCGTCCATCATGTTCAGCGCCAGCACCATGGGGGTATCCAGCTCCATCAGCTGCATGGTCAGGTACAGGTTGCGCTCAATGTTGGAAGCATCCACAATGTTGATAATGCCGGACGGGTGCTCGCTCAGGATAAAATCCCGCGTGACAATCTCCTCGTTGGAGTAAGGGGACAGGGAATAAATGCCCGGCAGGTCCGTTACGGTGGCTTCCTTGTGGTTGCGGATCACGCCGTCCTTGCGGTCCACCGTAACGCCGGGAAAGTTGCCCACATGCTGGTTGGAGCCGGTCAGCTGGTTGAACAGCGTGGTTTTGCCGCAGTTCTGATTGCCGGCCAGGGCAAAGGTCAGCGGTGCACCGGCGGCAATGGGGGCGCCGGCTTTGCGCTCGTGGTAGCTGGCGGCTTTGTCCAGCTCGCCAACGCCGGGGTGGGCTACCACCTTGTGGCGCTCTTCGCTGGGGGCGGCGCGGTCCGTTGCGTGCACGCTGTCAATTTCAATTTTCTGAGCATCGGCCAGGCGCAGGGTCAGCTCATAACCACGCAGCTCCACTTCAATGGGATCCCCCATGGGGGCCGTTTTGCGCAGCGTTACCTCGGTGCCGGGGGTCAGCCCCATATCCAGCAGGTGGTGGCGCAGCTCGCCCTCACCGCCTACCACGCGGATGATTGCATCCTGCCCAATGTGCAGGTCACCTAATGTCAGCATATTGATTCCTCTTTTTTGTACGGCAAGGTAATGCAAGCCGGTTTATTTCGACTGAAAGGCATGAATTTCGCTCATGAACGCGTAAAGTTTACCACGTTTAACTTACGGCGTCAATATATCAGGAAAAACTGTGAAATGCAGGCTTGAAAAATGCACAATTTCTGGTGGGGCGGGCAGCCATCTTGCCGCAAAATGCTGAATCCAATATTTATGCATTGACTTTGAATATTTATGTATTATACTAGAATTTATCCTGATGCAGCTCCGGAAAGAGGGAAAGTTCCGCCGCTGCGCTAGGGTGTATCTGAAAAGTCGAAAGTATCGTCTATTTCTACAAACGCAGCCGGATTTTGCGTTAAAAAGCCTTGGGCAATACCGCATAATTCTAAGTGCCGATACGGCGAGCGAGGTGCGGCAGCTGCTAAGCCAAAAGCGCAGATAATACTGGATGTCTTATCGAGCATTTTGGCAACGCAATGCCGTGCCGCAGCCGCCGAAGCGGTGCTTAAGCCGTCAGGCGGGAATTGTGCGGTGTTGCCCTTGGAATCCAGAAAGGATTCCTGCGGCTCTTTGCCTTACATCCTGCTTGTGTTTGCGAAATGTCCGTCATTTTCCTTGTTTTCAGATACGCCTTGAAAATCAGAGAACCATGAACAAAGAAGGTATATTGTAATGAAAAAAGCATTGTCTTTGATGACTGCCGCTGCCTTGGTCCTGAGCCTGGCTGCCTGCGGTTCCACCGCTTCTTCTGCTGCATCTTCCGAAGCCGCTTCCCCCGAGGCCGCTTCCAGCGATGCTGCATCTTCCGAGGCTGCTTCCTCTGAAGCAGCCAGCGAGACTGAAACTGCTGAGCTGTCCACCGTTGAGCCGGGCAAGCTGATCATGTCCACCAACGCAGCCTTCCCCCCGTACGAGATGACCACCGATTCCGGCGAATTTGAGGGCATCGACATTGAGACCGCACAGGCTATTGCTGACAAGCTGGGCCTGGAGCTGCAGATCGATGATATGGACTTTGACGCTGCACTGCTGGCTGTACAGCAGGGCAAGGCCGATATGGTTATGGCTGGCGTTACCGTTACCGACGAGCGCCAGAACGTGATGGACTTCACCGATTCTTACGCAACCGGCATCCAGTCCATCATCGTCAAGGAAGATTCCGATATTGCCAGCGTGGATGACCTGGCTGGCAAGAAAATCGGCACCCAGCGCGGTACCACCGGCTACCTGTACTGCTCTGACGACTTTGGCGATGAGAACGTTGTTGCTTACGACAACGGCCTGACTGCCGTGCAGATGCTGAACAACGGCCAGGTTGACTGCGTTGTTATTGATAACGCTCCCGCTAAGGAATTTATTGCTGCCAACCCCGGCCTGAAGCTGCTGGACACCGCTTACGTGGAAGAAAGCTACGCAATCGGCATTGGTAAGGGTAACACCGAACTGAAGGATGCCATCAACACCGCTCTGGAAGAGCTGAAGGCCGACGGCACCCTGCAGGCTATCGTGGACAAGTACATCACTGCTGAATAAAGCAGCTTTTTCACAAGTGCCACAGGGAGGTGGCCCACAGGGGCGCCTCCCTTTTGTTGGTAAGACCGTAAAATAAACGCCCGGTGCCCTGGTGCCGGAACACAGGAAAGGTGTGGAATGCGGATGGCCGCACAATACGAAATGCTGACCCAGCTGGCGAAAGCTGGTACAAAGCTGGATTTCGGGCAGGATCTGTTCGTCAAATTCTACCAGGCATTTATTGCCTCAAACCGCTGGCAGCAATACCTCAAAGGGGTCATCCCCACGCTGTATGTAACGGCAATTGCTTTGACGATCGGCGTGGTGCTGGGCAGCGTGGTTGCCCTGGTGCGTGTTGCGCATGACCAGCAGCGCCGCGGCCACCACGACCCGGCTCTTGCCGTTGCCAACGCTGTATGCAAGCTATACGCCACTGTGATCCGCGGCACCCCCATGATGGTGCAGATGCTGATTATGAGCATGGTTATCTTTGCCAACAGCCGCAACTTTACCATGGTCGGCGCGCTGGCACTGGGCATTAACTCCGGTGCGTATGTTTCGGAGATCATCCGTGGCGGTCTGATGGCCGTTGACCCCGGCCAGATGGAAGCCGGCCGCAGCCTGGGCCTGAACTACATGACAACCATGGTGCTGATCGTGATTCCGCAGGCCATCCGCTCGGTGCTGCCTGCCCTGGGCAATGAGTTCATCGTCCTTCTCAAGGATACCTCGCTCATCACCGTTATTGGCGGCAAGGAGCTGCTGTACGCTGCACAGGGCATCATGAACCGTACTTACGAGCCGATGTTCCCGTTGTTCGGCGTGGCGCTGATGTATCTGATTCTGGTTATGATCTTTACCTGGCTGCTTGGCAAACTGGAAGGGAGGCTGGCGAAGAGTGATCGTCGTTAAGGACTTAAAAAAGAACTATAACGGTCTGGACGTGCTCAAGGGCATTGACCTGACCATCAATAAGGGCGATGTTGTCTGCCTGGTTGGGCCTTCCGGCTGCGGCAAGTCCACTTTTCTGCGCTGCCTGACCCGCCTGGAAGAACCGGACGGCGGCACGGTTATGCTGGACGGCAAAGAGATCACCGAACGCGACATTGATGCCACCCGCGCCCAGATGGGCATGGTGTTCCAGCATTTTAACCTGTTCCCCCACCTGACGGTGAAAAAGAACATCACGCTGGCTCCGGTGCGCCTGGGCCGTATGAGCCAGGCTGCTGCCGACAAGCAGGCCATGGAGCTGCTGGAGCGCATTGGCCTGGCCGATAAGGCGGATGTTTACCCCAACATGCTTTCCGGCGGCCAGAAACAGCGCATTGCCATTGTGCGTGCACTGGCCATGAACCCTGAAGTGCTGTTGTTTGACGAGCCCACCAGCGCGCTGGACCCCGAAATGGTAGGCGAAGTTCTGGAACTGATGAAAGAACTGGCCCGCGATGGCATGACCATGGTGGTGGTGACCCACGAAATGGGTTTTGCCCGCGAGGTTGCCAACCGTGTGATCTTTATTGATGAGGGTGTTATCAAGGTCGATAAGCCCCCGCAGGAGTTCTTTGAAAACCCTGACAATCCGCGCCTGAAAGCGTTTTTGTCCAAGGTACTGTAAATCAAACTTTTGTCCGCCCCGTTTAGAATGGTGAGAGCTGTTCTGGATGGGGCGGATTTTTTTAGTTAGGAGGGAAGGAGGGAGGAGTTTTCGGCGGCACTTAGAATTATGCGGTATTGCCCTAAAAACATTTGTAGGGGACGATGCTTGCATCGTCCCGCGGAACCCTGCCGCACTGCGAACTTTTGCACCAAAATCCCAGACTCCAAACCGATCCCCCGCAAAACCAAAGGCATGCGGACCCTCGTATCTACCGAGAATCCGCATGCCTATTTCTTAGGGTGTATCTGAAAAGTCGAAAATTTAGTCTATTTCTACAAACACAGCGGGATTTT
>ENA-ORPD01001084-ORPD01001084.1-human-gut-metagenome-genome-assembly--contig:-NODE-1084-length-22104-cov-9.276339_pt1 | contig 22104 bp, 18 predicted proteins | sample MGYA00242143_ERZ509076 | MGnify/ENA primary metagenome ERZ509076 (study PRJEB26280, sample SAMEA2338706) | human gut metagenome | biome: human gut; feature: human-associated habitat; material: faeces... | reverse complement strand
CAAAGCCTTTTTTTGTGCAAATTCACTTCTTAATATCTAAATCCGAAACTTGAGGAATCTTAATGCGGATATTCGCTATGTGCTGGAACATGCAGACAAATATATCCGGCCGTTGCAGGACAAAGGCCGTAAAGTCTGTCTTTGTATTGAAGGTGGCAATACGGGCCTGGGCTTTTGCAATCTCTCGGATGCGCAGATTGCCGATTTCGTGGCACAGGTCAAGACGTGTCTCGATACCTATAATTTGGACGGCGTGAATCTTTGGGACCGTAATTCCGGGTACGGAGAGGTAGAGGAAATGCCCGCCATGAATACCACCTCCTATCCGAAACTCATCAAGGCTATGCGCGAGGCCATGCCCGACAAACTGCTGACGCTGGCCGATTACGAAGAGCCGACCGAATATTTCTGGGATACCGAGGCGACGGGCGGCATCGAGGTCGGACAGTATCTCGATTATGCATGGTCGGGCTATATGTCGGAGAGCGAGGATATCCAGTTGCTCGATCCGTGGGAGGTAATCGACCTCACACCGGACGATGCGGCCGATTTGGGCATGATGCTCCCGACGACGAACCATCCGCGCCGGCCGATCGCCGGACTTTCACCCGAAAATTTCGGATATTTCGCCGTTCCGTGGTATCCGGCGGCAAGCGATTTCCTGATGACAGCACAAGGTTTTATGAATATCGCTATTTGGGATATGATGGGATATTGTCCAAACAATACAATTATATGGGCTAATCTTATCTCCAATCAACAAAATGAGTATGAAATGTCTTGGGGCGCGGTTCCGAGTCTGTTATGGCCCGTATTCGGCGAGGGAGCTATGGATGGAACGTATATATATAATGTCCTCGTAAATTACGGGTGGGGAGCTTTGAACTACGGAGACTTGGTAAAAGACTGGTAAACGATAAAATACGGATTTACATCATACTATCACAACTCACAAAGACCAACCTTAAAATTATTGATTATGAAAAAGACTTTGTTTATTTCGACTTTGTTCCTCTCTGCAGGTATAATGTTTACAGCATGCAATAAAGATGTGGAAAATCCCGACATGCAGGCCCAGCCGGAAGAAAAGGCTCAGGTAACGCGGGCCTATGGCGACAAAGCACCGCTGATCGAAGTGTATTATGAGATCAACGATACCAATCCGCTCAATGCGTTGTCGTATGAAATGGATGGCGAAAAATTCATCGATCTCGTACAACTTTTTGCTTCGAATATTCACAAGGATGCAAATGGAGATCCCTGCATCTTCTTCAACGACAAATTAGCGCCTGTGATGGCTGCAAAAGCGACTTATATTGAGCCGTTGCAGGATGCTGGAATCAAGGTGATTCTGAACGTATTGGGTGACCACAAAGGGATCGGCATCTCGAACCTGACGGATGACCAGATCGAGAAGTTCGCCGCTATTCTTACCTACATCGTGAAGGAATACGACCTGGACGGAATCGGATTCGACGATGAATATGCTGACTATTCGACTCCCATTGATCCCACTTCGGCCAGCAAACTCGTTCTCAAGCTGCGCGAGAAATTCAATGCTGAATTCCCCGGCGAACGCAAAATCATCCAGATGTTCCAATGGAATTATGCGTCTAACATTTCCGCAGCGGCAGGTGCGGAGATCGATTTGGCCGACCACGGATCATTTAACCCGAATGTTTTCCAGACTTCCAGCGCATTCGCCGGCGTAACGAACGACCGCTGGTGCCCGCAGGCTATCCAGATGGGACAATCGTACAATGCAATTTACCTGAATCAGATCAAGACCCGCTCCTCGCAGGCTGCCAGTGGCAACTACGGTGGTATTATGATGTTTAACGTCCGTAAGGCTTCTGATGTTAATCCATTACCCGTATTCCAGAAAATTGCGGAAGGGGCCTTTGGCAGTACGGTTACTTATTCAGGAACAGAATATTCGCAGGATTGGACTTTCAATCCTAACGGATACACCATTACATATGCCGATATTCAATAGAATTTAGGTGTGATGTAAGTCCGTATATCGAGTAATCAAGCTGTACCACCGGGCCCGCGCATCGTTGCGATGTGCGGGCTGTTTATAAAACAAAAAATCTTGTGCTTTATGACCTTTTGAATTTAGCTATGGGAGTTATCGGAAAAGCAGCGATTTATGACGGGAATAACTATGCAAAAACTGGATCTCTTCAGGGAGCCAAACCATCTTCCACAATGATTGTGATTTGCCCTAAATAAAAAAGCTGCCGTATTTTAGTCCGCATATCGAGTAATCAAGCTGTACCACCGGCTTTGATGTCGCTCATGCTTCTAACGGCAGCTTTATATGGTTCACAAAAAAGGCACGAACTCAACCTATACCACCCGAGGCTCACAAAAACCCGACGAAATGATAGGTTGATTCGTGCCTGTTTACACGAACCACCTATCATCCTATTCGTCTCATAAAATTTTGCGATTTCGGGTGGTGACGATAGGATTACGCACAATCATATTCTGATTGCTTTTGCAAAGATAAACATAATAATTGAGAACTAAAAATAACAGATATAAATCCCGAAAATCCAGCCAACTTTAACACAATGTATAAATTGCTTATTTTTATACATTGTGTTTCTCTCACAGTCCCGGTCATGCAAAAGAGTGTTAAAAGGCTTGAGAAATGTGATTTTATTGTGCAGCTGTTTTCTTTGATTGACAAGCCGTTGTGTGATAATGATCGGAAAAGCCTAAATGTTGCATATAATCGTTTTATCAATCGCATTCAGCAAATATCCAAACAGGATGGGTGTTCAAGGCTGGACTCGTTGCAGTTGTTGGCCCGGATTCGCGAGACTTTGGTTCAACTATTGGAGAACTACAACGATTCTACCTCGCTGCAGTACCTGTTGATCCGCTCATCGCTCTCTTTAGTGGACTTCGAGCAGCGGATGATCTACCTGCAGCTCAAGTATCCGGGGATCCGGGAGATTGCCACGCAACGGCGCCATTCGCCGCTGAAAATTTCGAAGCGATTCACCAATTCCGACTTGATGGAGGTGATCGCCGCTTTGTCGGCCGTGGGTTTCTTCTGTCAGCAGGATGACTCCCCGGCGACCTTCATGCAGATTACGCGCGAGTTTGAGATGCTCTGCAATACGAGTTTCAAGAATCCGGATAACTGTCGTTGGGCCGTCCTGAACCGCAAGAACCGCCTGACCCACTTCCTCGATACGTTGCGGGGCACGCTGGTCGAGTTAAGTCAGAAGTAAACGGCCATTCGACCGTTCAGGATTTTTGCAGGAGAGGGGTAGTGAGCACCCTCCCTGCCGGCTATCCGCTGATTGGGAAGGTAAGTTGGGGTAGGCGTCTCGTTCCTTCGTTGTCTTGCCGCCCTTAAACCGACAAGTATGCAACAGGAGGATGATTTGCGGGCATTGGAGAAGATTGTCCAGTTTACTCGGGCCCTAGAAATCGTGTTCCCGGAACTGGACAGTTATTGGTCCTGTTACGATTGATTTGCGTATCACTCGTTGACCGCTTCCGTCTCTGGTCGGAACTTCAAGAACTTGCTGATGTATAGGCAAAGCTAATTAGGGGCAATGCCGACGATAATTTAGTTGCAATCAGAAATTAACAGATTGATTGTAAAAGGAATAATGTTTGACTTTCCCCGTTTGTTGTTCTTGGGGATATCTGGAGGAAAGAGAAAATTTCGTATCTTTGAAGTATCATCAAAATGTGCCCATGAAATATTACGTATTGCTTATCGGTGCTTTATTAGGGTGTATGTCCTGTGGGGAAAGCCGGAATCAATCGAACCAATTGGATGCGGCAGCCGAATTAATGTTCGACCATCCCGAACAGGCGCTATCCATCTTGAAATCCCTGGATGTGGATGAGATATCGGGCAGATCCGACAAGGCTCGTTTTGCACTCCTCTATACGCAGGCCCTGGACAAGAACCAGATAGAACTCCGGAGCGATTCCCTGATTCATCGGGCGGTGGATTATTATGATCGCAGGGGAACCGAACAGGAGAAGGCACTGGCTCATTATTATCATGGATGTGTATATGCCAATCTGCATGATACCGATGCGGCAATGGAGTCATTGGTTGAAGCCGAGGCTCATGCTGTAAAGACGGATGACAGTTATCTGCAGGGGCTGATTCACAGTCGGATCGGAAATCTGTACAGTGACGAATACCTCCACGAGGAGGCTTTACAGCGTTTCGAAAGAGCACGAACGTGTTTCCGGCAGGCTGGAGCCTTGCGCAACGAAGCGATTTCGTTGAACAATCAAGCATATATATGCTATTTGACTGGAGATTTCGCAACGGCGAAAGAGAGTTGGCAGGCCGCCAAGGTGCTATACCTAGATCTCAGAGATCAGGATGCCGTCTGTGCGATTGACGGCGATTTGATTTCAATCCGCCTGGAAGAGGGCGACCCGGTGGATTCAATAAAGGCCTCTTTTCGGAGTCTCTGCACCGATTATTACGGTGAGCCACAACCTCCGGTTGCGGCGGGGACCTGGCTAGCCATCTATCAGCAGGCGGGAGAGTTGGATTCGGCCCGGTTCTGCGGACAGGTTATTCTAGCCCATCGTGATCTGTTTACGGATCATCAAATTGCCGGATGTTATGCGCTGCTGACCCGGATCGAATCCAATTGTGGCCGCTTCGAGCAGGCGCTTGGCTACAGCCGTTTGTACCAGCATATGGCCGACTCGCTGAATCGGGTCTCGCAGCAGACAGTCCTGCAAGAGGTGGAACAGAGGTACAACAATCGGCTGCTCAAGGCATCACTGGAGTCTCTTCGACTGAAACATCAGGTTCAGATGGCAGGCTTGATCCTCCTTCTGGTGGTCTCGGCTCTTGTCGTCGTTCTCGTCGGATATGCCTGGACTCGTCGATACCGGAAGGTCCGCGAGGAGCACACCTTGTTGAAACAAGAGTTGGATAACCTGCATCAGATTTACGATGATCTGTCCGATCGGTTCCTGCATGTGAGGCAAATGCTGGATCATTCCAACGAGCGAGAATCAAAGGTGAGCAAGGCCATCGAAGAGCGGTTGTCCGGTCTGCATCAACTGGTCGAAAAGCTGCCGGCGATCAAACCGGCGAATTTCGTCCGTGAGTTCAAACGATACATGGCCGTGGATACGAACTCCCAATATGCACTCTATGATCTGCAATACATCGTCAATCAAAAGTACTCCGGAATCATCGATCATCTGAAGTCCAGCTACCCGGATCTGAACAAGCATGATTTGGATCTGTGTGCCCTCATGTGTTTCGGTTTTTCCCATGCTGGCATTTGTTATCTCTATGACTATTCGACACTGGGGTCGTTTTACAATAAACGAAGCCGTTTGAGACGCAAGTTACATCTCTCGCAGGAGGAGAAGATCGAGGATTTCATCCACCGGCAAATAGCCGAACTGAACAAAAACGAGGAATAACGAATTCCAGATTAATGGCAAAAGCGACGAATTTCCTGTTGATTCGTCGCTTTTGTTGCACCCCCCCCCAAAAAAAAATTTTTTTTATCACAGGCGATCTCTTCTTTCGAGTGTCTGATTTTCAGGAATCTGTGAGGCCGATTTATCGTCCAATAAGGTAGGTGTGAGATTCGGACGTGTAACTCACTGTTTTTCAATAGCGAAATTAGATGGGTGTGATATGAACGACTGTCGAGCCTCTTGTGAAATAGCCCCATTTATTATACTTTCATACATCTTAAAAACCCTAACAAATTCTATTATGAAAAAAACGTTTTTATATGTTGTAATCCTGTTGAGTGGATTATTTATTTCTAGTGGAGAAGCCTCTGCGGTCTCTATTGCATTGCAAGATTCGGAGACAGAAGAAATCTACATCCGAGACGTAAAAAGACTCGGAGGGAAAGGGACGGGGCAGACTCGGTCTGCGGAGGCAACTGTAGCAGCCTGGTACGACCCTGCCGGCTCCATGTTGGAGTTGTCATTCAACGAAGAGGTAGGGAATGTAACGGTTTATGTCCTGAATGGAATGAATCAGTGTATTGCAAGCTATAATTGTAATACAACTATCGAAAGTATTGTATATATGACCGTCAATATGTCGGAGGGTGATATTTATACGATTCAAATTGTCGGTTCGAATTATGAAGGAATCGGAACGTTGAATCTTATGTAAGAGAACTCTCATCATGAAACCTCCGTCGGTATATCTGTTGAATGCCCTGTTGCGGAAACGGGATATCCGCCGTGATGCGTTGCGGCTGACTGCGGTCTGTTCCCGCCATCCGCTGCCGCACAGTATCCGTTCGCTGAGCGACGCACTCGACGAATTGCACGTGCCCAATATGGTCTGCCGGCTGGAGTTCGAACAACTTGCCGAGATGGACGGTCCCTGTATCGTAGCAGTCGGCAAAGCGGAATATCCTTTTTACCTTGTCGAAGGACGGGATACGTCTCGCAGGCAGTTTTGTCTGCGGACCTGTTCGGGCCGGCAGTTTGAGGTTCCGGATGAACGGTTTCGCAGCGCCTGGGACGGCATGGTGCTCCTGGCGGAAAAGGGCGATGCGTCGAACGAGTTATCTTGGTTCGTCTATTGGTTCAAACAGCTGCTGGCCTTTCTCGACCGGACTGCAGTTTATTGGTTTGCCGGACTGTTCGTCCTGCTGCTTGGTCTCGGCTTGTTGTTGAGACCGCTCGGGTGGGAGGATTTGCGCTATCCGGTCAAGATGCTTGGATGTGCCGTTTCGCTGCTGGTGATTGCCAAATCGTCGTTTGATCCGCATCTTGCACAGCCCTTTTGCCGGCTCGGCAAACACGCCGACTGCAATGCGGTCTTCCAGTCGGCCGGAGCCAAACTTTTCGGTTGGATTTCACTCGGTGAGTTGTCTTTGGCCTATTTTGCCGCATCGCTCTTCTGGGGACTCTTCCTTGCAGAGAATCCTGCTGTCCTCTTCCGGTGGCTTGATGTGCTGGCCCTGCCCTTTGTTGTCTATTCGCTGGGTTGGCAGATCCGTCATCGACAATGGTGTACGTTGTGTCTGGCAATCGATGCGATTCTGTTGGCGGATTTCGGTGTGGAGCTGCTTTTCGGACCCGGCAAAGCCGTGGAACAAAGCCTCTGGATCGATGTGGCAGGATATTGTGTGGTCTTCGCATGTGCGGTTCTGGGGCTCCGGCACTTCATGGCCCGGGCGGAAACGGTCGTGGAGATGCCGCGGCTCCTGGCCCTTCGGGAACACATGCTGAGTGATTCGGATTTGTTCGAGCTTCAGCTTGCCCGTTGTCGGGCGGAGCCGGTCCGCAGCGATTCGGCCTCCCCGCTCCATAACGGAGTTGAAAGCGGGCGTACCGTTACCGTGGTGATGAATCCCTCGTGTCCGAAATGTGCCCGGGTTCATCGGCTGCTCGGCCTGCTGGATGATTGCCGGATTGAGCTGCTGTTTGCCCTGAACGACGGGGACCGCCTTTCGAACGATGCGGCCCTGCGGATAATCACCACGTGGATTACGAAGGGATGGATCGAGGCCGACCGCCAGATCGGAATGTGGTACGAACGGCGGGAGATGGCCGCTCTAACAGAGATTCATCCGCAGGCAACTTCGATCTTGCAGGCGCACAGGTCCTATTGCCGGACGATCGGTATCGAAGGGACTCCCACCATTTTGGTGGATAACCGACGGTTGCCGGAGGTGTATGATGCGGAGGATCTGAAATATCTCTTGTGACGTAACGTAGTGCGGACTGTTCGGATCGGGGTTTGCCGCCCTGTGAGGACAAGAAAGCCTTCCCGCGAGGAAGCAAAACCGAGTGTGACAACTCAAAAGTTTAACCAAAACGCAGAAAGGCATAACAAAGATAAGCAATTTTTTCCGAGCAGGGCAGAGCCGCCCGCGGAAAACGGCAGTTCCGGACACCTGTCGAGACGTAAAGGTCCGGACCAATGCAAATTTTAATCCGATAAAAAACTACAACTATGAAAACGATGAAAGATTTTGCTGCGCAGCAGCTCTCGAAGAAGCAGATGAACCAGGTGAAAGGAGGATGGCGTTGTTTCATTGTCACAAAATGGGGATCAGACGGTGAACCGAATGAAGGTTATTGGATTGATGTGCCGGGGGCAAGTGCCAATGAAGCTGCTAAATTTGTACCGCGTTTGGACGGAGCCGTGGGCTTTGTCTGCTAACAAATAGTTATCAGGTAACAGAGAGTGAAAAAATCTCTGTTACCTCTTAAAATTAATTTTTGGTTATGTCTCGACTGTTCTTCCTATTGGTGTTGTTGATGGCTCCGAATCTCTGTCGGCCGCAGGGCTCGCAGCAGTTCCAGGTTGTACCGTTGAGCAAGGTGCGGCATCTTCAAACGCGATATCCCTATAACGGATACAAACCGGCCCTGGATGTGGCCGGATACTGCCTGCTCGACAGACCGCAGAAACTCGATGTAAGTCGTCTGCGTGTCATATACGACGTAGATATTCTTGTCGATACGCTCTCTGACAAGCGGCTGAAGGATTGCATGGTGACCTTGATCGGCGACACGTACTACAAGTCCTACGGCCGGTGCTGCTGGCAGGTCTGCATGAATCATACGGATCGGACGTTGCGAAAAAGTAAGGATTTTGCGTGGATGGATGCCTATGACGGTGTGGTTCTCAACATGGCTGTTTACCGGAATCGATCAACCCGCCGCATGACGCAACGGGGACTCTTCCCGTTGATCGATCAACTGGTCTTCGAATATACGGAATCCGAACCGCCCATGAACTGGGTGTTGTCCGGACAGACAAGGACGCTGGAAGGATACACCTGTCAGCGGGCCGTGTGTCGCTATGCCGGGCGAGAATGGGAGGTATGGTTTACCACGGCTGTTCCCGTCGATTGCGGACTCTGGAAGTTCAACGGGCTTCCGGGCCTCATTCTCGAAGCACGTGACCTGCGGGGACACTATCATTTTCGGGTAAATACGGTTGAGAGTCATGTGGAGGAGATCGTTTGCTACAGGACAGCGACGAAAAAACTGACACGAAGCGAGTATCTGAAGCGGGAACGAACCCTTTATTCGGCTCCGTTGTTTCATGCACAGGGCCCGGACAGTTATTTTCTGAAATGCTACGGATCCGGAGCCATGGAGTTCGTTACCGCCGATGACTTTGTCGATCTGCCCTACAATCCGCTCGAACTGGAGTGACCGATTAAAAACTACGACTATGAAAACGATGAAAGATTTTGCTGCGCAGTAGCTTTCGAAGAAGCAGATGAATCAGGTGCGGGGCGGTGCGAATAGCAGTAATCTGTGTAACCCGGGAGAAAGATTATATACATGTACAATGTATATCAACGGCAAAAAGACCAGTTCAACCGGTTCGGTCTGCGGGTATAGCGCTGCAAATGCTGAAAATCGAGCTCTTGCAAGCCTGCTTACAGGCCCTGTCGGGGATTATTCATTCAAGTGCGAGTGATGCTTTTTCAGGAAACGGTACATACCGTTTCCTGAAATCTTCGGATTCACTTTTTATTTTTCTGCTCATGAAGTCTTGTTTCTTGTGCCTATTCTGCATTTTGTCCCATTTGGGCGTTACGGCCCAGATGCGGACGGTTATCGAAGGCCGTCTTGTGGATGAACCGCAGGCCGAAAGTACCTGGATCTATCTTTACGGTTACGAAGGCTGTGAGTTTTTCATCCGCGATTCGTGCCTTGTATCCGACGGCCGTTTCCGGCTCGAATTCACCTCGACCTGTGAGAACCGCTATGAGCTCTACCTGCCGGCCGGTAGCCGATGGCGTTATGGTAGAATTGGCACGGCTCCGGGCGACCGGCAGAAGATCCGTGTGAGGCAGGGCAAAATCCATATTGAGGTCGGAACGAAACAGGCTGCCGCTTTGTCCCTGCGCGACAGTATCGCTGAACAACTCCGCATCCGGATTGATACATTGAGGGTCTGCCAGGACCATGCGGAGTATGGTTCAATGGCCTGCCGATGTCTGCGCGACTCGATCCGTAAACTGGAGCGCATCTATTTTTACGATCTGCCGATGCGCTGTCTGAACGAGGAGCCCTTCCGCAACAGCGAGATACTCTGTTTCGATGCATTGAATACATTGGTCGGGCAACTTCCCGTCGCACGATTTGACAGTCTGCTGCTCGTACTTCAGCACCGCTTCCCGCATAATCCGAACTTTTCGCAGTACAAGGCTCCGGATGCGGCGATGTCCTCTGACTCAAGGCGTACCCGGGCACGCATGGATGCACTCATTGAACACCATCAACGCAAATGACCGGACTATGAAAAAGCTGTTTGTCGTTTTTTTCTCTCTGCTGCTTGCGGCCGTGAGTCGGGCGCAGGATCTGCAGAACATGACATTTTTTATCTGGCCGCGCACCGACCAGCTCTTTGTCGGCTCATGTTGTCTGGATGTTCCTGTCGAAACCGTCGATTCAACCCGGCTAACGGTTTTTTACGTGATGCACGGACGAACCGCCAACGAGGTATATGGACAGACCCTGTACCGATTGCAGTGTGGAGCGCACGTGACAAGATTCAGCAGTCGGGCCCAATATTATGCGAATTTGCTGTACACTGAAAGACGACACGGGAAAGAGTTGGCAGGGGATGAGACGACGAAAGCCGAAGAGGCAGGTTCTCAATTGCTGGTTGCTCCGTCGGAAGTGTGGCGTGATTTGACCTCGGAACAGTTGGAGGTATGCTATCAAATCCCATTTCAAGACGGACGGGTCTATCGATATGACGAATCCGTGCCGTCGTTCTCGTGGCGGATGACCGAATTGCGGGATTCCGTGTCGGGTTACGACTGCTTCTGTGCGGAGACTCATTATGCCGGACGAGACTGGAAAGTTTGGTTTACACCCGATCTTCCGCTTTCGGCCGGACCCTGGAAGTTCTCGGGATTGCCCGGGGTGATTCTTCGGGCGGAAGATCGTGAAGGCGACTATCGGTTCGAGTGCTGCGGGATCAGTCGGGGCAGCGAGCCGATCAGGCGCTATTTGTGGCCCGAATACCGGGGGACCCGCACAAAGTGGCTTCTCTTCGAGCGGCAGGCCCATGAAAGTCCCCTGCATACCTTTGGTCAGGGAGGCCGGGTTCGCTTTTTCCGCAGTGGCAGTGAAAGCGGTCCCCCCGAAGAGCTGGATGATTCGTGGACGATTCCCTACAACCCGCTCGAACGGGAGTGATTTGCTCTCCGCCGTCTTGAAATGCCTTAAAAGCTCATCCCGAAAACTCATCCCGAAAACACACCCCGAAAACACATCCCTGAAAATTTTTCCGCCATGAACCGCACCTTCCGAAATACCGTTTTGCCGATGCTGCTCTTGCTGTTTCTGCTGTTGCCCCCGGGTGCCCGGTCCCAGAGCCGGGACGCCGTCACGATTGCGGGTACGGTGCGTGATGCCTCGACGTCGCGTCCGGTCGGGAGTGTGAACGTGATGCTGCAGGATACCTCCCGGCGGTTGATGTACGGCTACGCCATCACGGGCGATGACGGCGCCTACCGCCTCGAATACCGGGGTGAGGCCGATACGCTGGTGGTCGCCGTCACGGGCTTCAACATTAAGCCGCAGGCGCGGCGCGTGGCGGCGCGGACGCAGCGGGTGGATCTTGCCGTCGAGACGGGTGAGCTGAAGATCCGTGAGGTACGTGTCGAGGCTCCGGCCGTGGCCCGGCAGAGCGATACGCTGACCTACACGGTGGCCAAGTATGCCGACGTTGCGGACCACTCGATCGGCGACGTGTTGCGGAAGATGCCGGGCATCGAGGTGGCGAAGTCGGGCGAGATCAAATACAACGGCAAGGCGATCAACAGGTTCTACATCGAGGGGCTGGACATGCTCGAGGGGCGCTACGGCATCGCGACGAACAACGTGCGGGCCCGGGACATCGCCTCGGTGCAGGTTTTCGAGAACCACCAGCCGATCAAGGCGCTCAAGGAGCTCGTCGCCTCGGACCGCGCGGCGCTGAACCTCAAGCTCAAGGAAGAGGCCAAGGGGACGTGGAACGCGACGCTGCAGCTGGGTGCAGGCTACAAGCCGTGGATGTGGAATGGCGAGGCGACGGCGATGTACTTCGGGCGCGACTTCCAGACGATCGATACCTACAAGACCAACAACACGGGCGACGATGTTTCGCGCGAGCTGACGAGCTTCTACGGGGGGCTGGACGAGGCCTCGACGCTGCTGGGCGTGCACCGCCCGACGGAACCCTCGCTCGAACGGGAGCGGTACCTCGACAACGAGATCCACACGGTCGCGACGAACGCCATCGTCAAGCTGAGCAAGGAGCTCGAACTGACGGCCAACGCCCACTACGTGCACGACTTCCAGACCTCGGAGGGAGGCTCCGTGACGACCTACTACCTGCCCGATGCCGCGCCGCTCGTGGTCACAGAGCAGAGCCTTGCCGACCACCGCACCGACCGCACGGAGGTGAACCTGCAACTGCGCTCGAATACCGAGCGGCACTACCTGCAGGAGCGTCTGACCTTCGGCGGGCAGTGGGATGCCGACTACGGAAGGGTATTGAGCGACGGCGAGCGGGTCGACCAGCGCTTCCGGCTGCCGAAGATCACGCTGCGCAACCTCTTCACCGATGTGCGGCGCTGGGGCCGCTGGGCGGTGAACTTCCGCTCGGAGACCGACTACACGACGCAGCCCACGTCGCTGCGCATCCGCCCGATGCTCTACCCGGAGGTCTTCGATGCTCCGGCGGACTATCCGGACGCCCTCCAGACGCTCGACAGCCGGCGCTTCCGCACCCGCAACTCGGCCTTCACCGCCTACAGCGTGCGCCGGTGGAACTTCACGCTCAACGCCGCACTCAACGCACAGGTGGAGCGCATGGAGTCGTCGCTCTCGGCGATGAACGCCGCGGGCGGGACCCTTCCGGCGGCCGACACCCTGCGCAACGACATCTACTGGCGGCGTCTGGACCTCATCGTGGGTCTGAGCGTCGGCTACCGCATCGGCGACCGCTTCTCGGCGAGCCTCTACGTGCCGCTGGATTTCGTGTCGCTGCGCACCGAGGACCGCAACCTCGGCCGCACGACCTCGGACAACCTCTTGCTCGTCACGCCGTCGCTGACGCTACAGTCGAACTTGACCTACAACCTGAAGTTTTCGGCCCGGACGGCGTACAACGAGCAGATCAGGGGGCTGTACGACACCTACAGCGGCTACATCCTCACCGACTACCGGATGATCGCCAGCAAGGAGGGCGACATCAGCCGCACGCGGCAGCAGAACTACACGGCATCGCTCTCCTACGGCAACGCCATCCGGGCGCTGTTCGGATCGCTCGACGTCGGTTACCGGCACGCGCGGCACAACCTGACCTACGGGACGACCTACTACGGATCGTTGAGCCGCATCGAGGCCCGGCTGCGGGACAACACCTCGGAGGGATACAACATCGACGGACGGCTGAGCAAGCGTTTCGACGCCCTCTCGACGACGGTGAACCTCTCGGGCGGCTTTTCACGTACGTGGAGCGAGGTGCTGCGGCAGGGTGTGGCGATGCAGACGACGTATGACCGGGTGACGGCGGGCTTCGGCTTCTCGACACGCTTCTCGAAAGCCGTGCGGCTGGACTACGAGGCGAGCTACTCGCAGAGCCGGAGCCGCATCGAAGGGGGTGATCGGATCGCGCCGATCGATGTGGTGCGCCAGGATGCCGCGGTGAACTTCACGATCCGCAAGCGGTGGATCTGCCGCGTCGGGGGCGAATACTATTACAATGGGGCCGTGGGCGGTGCGGACCGCACGATGTTCTTCCTCGATGCGGGGCTGTCGTACCGGACGCGGCGCATGGAGTATTCCGTCGAGGCGCGCAACCTGTTGGATACGGGACTTTTCCGTTCGGCCACGCAGTCGGATATCACCGACTACGTCTACTCCTACCGTCTGCGACCGGCAGCGGTGCTCTTCAAGGTCAAGTTCAGTTTGAGATAAGCCATGTAAAATGGATATGAATCATACGATCAATTTTTCCGAGCCGGGCAGAGCCGCCCGCGGAAAACGGCACTTTCGGACGCCTGTCGGGAAGCAAAGGTCCGGACCGACGCAAATTTTAAACCGGTAAAAAACTACAACGATGAAAATGATGAAAGAATTTGCTGCGCAGCAGCTCTCGAAGAAACAGATGAACGATGTGAAAGGTGCGAATGGTTGTAAGCCCGGTCAAAAGCGATACGGTTGTGTAACGACAATCAATGATTTGGGTGTAGGTGAGGTTGCCTATGTATGTGCCGAAAGCAAGGAACAGGCCGAACAAATGGCCATGCAATTACTAACCGGCCTTGGCCCGGGCTATGGAGTTGTGTGTAGCAATCCCGTGTAAGTATAAATGTGAGCGAACCCTATTGAATGAGGGTTCGCTTGTGAACAACGATTTTCCTTCTCAATGTACCCTTTTTATCTTGACCCGCTATGAAACATCTGCAGACTCTCGTTTTCCTGGCGCTTCTTCTGTTTTTGTCGACCGCGTGCAACCCGCGAAAAATAGTCCTGTCGGGAGAGGTTGATCCCAGACTGTTTGGCGACGATTCAAGCTGGATGTATCTTTACACGGTTCGTATCAACGATTATTATATTGCGGATTCCTGCCAGATCCTGAATCATCGTTATCGATTGACGGCTGATCTGCCGGAGGAGGAGCTCTATCGGCTGCTGATTCCGGATGCACACGCTCAATTATATCTGGTTTTACGGCCCGGGGATCGTCTGCGGGTGAATCTGGATTCAATCAGCGGGCAAAGCGCGTATCTGGATATTCCGCAGTCGTATGCAACAACCGCTCTGCGTTCGGTGATGTTTACCCTTCATGGTAACGGGCAAATCCTCAGTACCTGGTCGGATTCGCTTGCCTTTTTGCCTTTTGCCTCACCGGCCTATGACCGGCTTTCCGACAGCATTTCGGAACTGAAAGCCCAACAGGGGGCACAATTTGTCGCTTTATTGGACAGCGCTCGGTATCGGGAGAGTCCTGAGGCCTGTAGCATGATCATCGTGCAGGCACGGTATACCTATGGACTGGATGATTCGACTGCGGATAGTTTGACGGAGGTGTGCCGATTGCGGTTCCCGGGACATCGGTGTTTTGCCCGGGAATTTCCTCCGCAGAGCCTTCAGGGTCATTTGGCGGAGAACCGGATCCGGGCCTTGAAAGGGCTGCCCCTGCTGCCGCCGCCGCGTCCCGAACCGGAATCGGAAGCGGCTTCATCGCCAGACGAGCCGGATTCACTGACGCAAATCAAACCGTACCGATTGGGCGATCGGATCGACATCCCGGTAGCAGGACCCGATACGGCCGGTGTTGTCCGGAGGCTGTCGGATTGTACGACGGCGTATGTCTTGATCGATTTCTGGGCCTCGTGGTGCGGACCGTGCCGGGAGGAGATTCCCTTTCTGCAGGAGGCCTGGAGACGTTATAGGGACGATTTGACGGTTTTTGCTGTTTCGCTTGATACCGATGCCGGGGCTTGGCGGAAGGCAATCTCGGAGGAGGCGGCGACATCGTTCGTGCATGTCCGAATCGGAAGTGACGATCCTTCGTATCGCGCATTGGCGGCACGATTCGGTATCCGGACTATTCCACACAACCTGCTGTTGGACAAGGATCGCCGGGTTGTGGCGGTCGATTTGCGGGGCAATGCGCTGCGCAAGTGGCTTGAGAAGGTGCTACAAAAGTAAAAATTAGAAAAAATTAATCGCATAATGCCTTTCCCCCACTACACCCAACTCGATGCGATGGATTGCGGCCCGACGTCGCTGCGGATCGTTGCGCAACACTACGGCCGCCACTACTCGCTGCAGACACTGCGCGAGCGGTGTCATATCACGCGTGAAGGGGTCTCGCTGCTGGGCATCAGCGACGCCGCGGAGTCGATCGGTTTCCGCACGACGGGGGTCAAGATCACGTGGGAACAGCTGCGCGATGCGGCCACGCTGCCGTGTATCGTCCACTGGAACCAGCAGCATTTCGTGGTGGTCTACCGCATCGCCCGGCACCGCGGCAAGTGGTGGATATATATCTCCGACCCGGCTTCGGGTCTGCTCAAATACGGCGAAGAGGCGTTTCTGAAGGCCTGGATCCAGAGCCGGGAGCTTCCTGATGCGGCAGAGCTATCCGACAAGGCGGGGGACGTCACCCGTTCTTCTTCTCTATCAGCAGGCAAGGGCATTGCGCTGCTTCTGGAGCCCACGCCCCAATTCTACCAGGAGAAGGGCGACGAGGACAAACGGCTGAAGTTCTCCGGTCTGGTGCAGTACCTGCGGCCCTACAGGAGCTACCTGGTGCAGTTGGCGTTGGCGATGCTGACGGCCAGTGTGCTGAGCCTCATCCTGCCGTTCCTCACGCAGTCGGTGGTCGACAAGGGCATCGGGACGAACAACCTTTCGTTCGTGGTGATGATGCTTGTGGCGCAGGTGGTGCTGACGCTCGGGCAGCTGGCCAACAACCTCATCCGCTCGTGGCTGATGCTGCACATGACCACCCGAATCAGCATTTCGCTCATCTCAGACTTCTTGGCCAAGCTCATGCGTCTGCCGATCGCCTTCTTCGACTCGAAGATGGTGGGCGACATCATGCAGCGCATCGGCGACTACGACCGCATCCAGTCGTTCCTCACGGGTTCGCTGCTGAGCATGGGGATGGCCGTGCTCACGTTCGCCATCTACGGGGCGGTCATGGGAGGCTACGACCTGACGATTCTCGGGATCTTCCTGCTGGGCAGCGTCCTTTATGTCGGCTGGATTCTGCTCTTTCTGCGTCGGCGGCGCAAACTGGACTACATGCGCTTTCAGGAGGCAGCGGCCAACCAGAGCAACATCGTGCAGCTCATCAACGGCATGCAGGAGATCAAGCTCAACAACTGCGAGAAGCAGAAGCGCTGGGAGTGGGAACGCATCCAGGCACGACTGTTCCAGGTCTCAATCAAAGGGCTCGTGCTGGGGCAGACACAGGAGGTGGGTGGCACGTTTATCGACCAGACGAAGAATGTCGTGATCTCGTTTCTGGCGGCCTCGGCTGTCATCGAGGGCGAGATGACGCTCGGCATGATGGTCGCCCTGCAGTACATCATCGGACAATTGAATGCACCGCTGTCGCAGTTCATCCAGTTCGTGCAGGCGACGCAGGATGCAAAGATCTCACTCGAACGCCTTTCTGAAATACAAGAAAAGGACGACGAGGAACCCACCACAGAGGAACGAATCCGCGAGATTCCGGATTCGGCCGACCTGGAGTTCCGGGGTGTGACGTTCCAGTACGACGGGCCGCACTCGGCCAAGGCGTTGGACGACGTGTCGGTCACAATTCCGGCGCACAAGGTGACAGCCATCGTGGGGGCGAGCGGTTCGATCGGTTCTGCCTGCGCCCGGATCTTGAGCCGCGAGGTGCGGCATATTAATCTGGTGGCCAGAAAAACGGCGCCTTTAGAGGATCTGGCTCAGGAATTGAATGGGCACGGCGTAGCGACTTTTACAGTCAGTGCCGATGTAAAACGCAGTTTGCATTGTGCAGACGTAGTGCTTGCAGTCACCAGCGCAGTGGATTGTATTATTGATCCGGCAGATCTGAAATCCGGCGCCGTGGTATGTGATGTGGCCCGTCCCCGCAACGTATCCCGGGAAGTGGCCGCGTTGCGCAACGATGTGCTGGTGATCGAAGGGGGCGTGATCCATGTGCCGGGAAATGTGGATTTTCATTTTAATTTCGGTTTTCCGCCTCAAACATCGTATGCCTGCATGGCAGAAACCATGATACTGGCTTTGGAAGGACGGTACGAAAACTTTACCCTGGGGCGCAGCCTGCAGCCGGCTCAGGTGGATGAAATTTCCGCTTTGGCCCGAAAACATGGCTTTTCTCTGGCGGGGTTCCGTAACTTTGAACAGGCGGTGACACCGGAAACCATTGCCTGTATCCGGAGCAACGTAACGAGCAATAATTGACAAGGCCCCGGTAAAAAATTATAATAGTACATATGTAATTTTGCATACATAAATAACGCTCAGGAAAGTTTGACGCCGGAAAAGTGTTAACGGTGACAGAACAGCCCTTGATCGGAGGAGTTAATATGACAGAAAAAGAAACCATCCTGACCGCAGAAGGTCTGGTTAAACTGGAAGCTGAACTGGAAGAATTACGCACGGTGAAGCGGTTGGAAAATGAGGAGCGCCTGAAAGAAGCGATTTCTCATGGCGATTTAAGTGAAAACTCCGAATATGATTCCGCTAAAGACGAGCAGGCTCGTATAGAGGGACGTATCCTGGAGCTGGAACAGATGGTGAAAACCGCCAAAGTCATCGATAACACGAAAAAACGCAAAACTAAGGTTGAACTGGGCGCTACCGTATTTATCGAAGATATGGCGCCGGAATTTGAAGAAGATAGGGAGCAGTCCTATACGATTATCGGCACTACCGAGGCCGATCCTTTTTCCGGTCGTATTTCTAATGAGTCCCCAATCGGGATGGCCATCATGGGCAAAAAAGTAGGTACGGTAGTGACCGTGCGGACTCCCTTGGGCGACCACCAGTACAAGATTTTGAAGATTAAATAAACGGGAGAGGACTATGTCAGAAGAACAGCAGGCGAAAGGCAACCGCCAGGGGAAGCAGCAAAATCAGGCCCCGGTGGAATTAAGTATCAACGAACAGATGCAAAACCGCATCGACAAGATGCACAAACTGGAAGAAAGGGGCATTGCGCCTTTTGGACACCGGTTTGACTGGACGTATCATACAAAAGAAATTCAGGACAATATCGAAGCTATGGAAGCGGCTGAGACTACGGTTAAAGTGGCCGGTCGCGTGATGGCGATCCGCGGTCACGGCAAGACCTGTTTCCTGGATTTACAGGATAAGACCGGTAAAATTCAATTATATGCCCGCAAGGATAACCTGGGTGAAGAAAATTACTCGGTCATCAAATTGATGGATATAGGCGATATTATCGGTGTGACCGGAACCGTGTTCAAAACTCATATGGGGGAACCTTCCGTGCGGGTGGAGAAACTGGAATTCCTGTCTAAGGCGTTAAAACCGCTGCCGGAAAAATGGCACGGCTTAAAAGACGTGGAACTGCGCTATCGCCAGCGTTATGTGGATTTAATCGTCAACCCTGACGTGAAAGATGTATTTATTAAACGGAGCCAGATCGTAAAGAGCATCCGGGATATTTTAGATGCGGAAGGCTTTCTGGAAGTAGATACGCCGGTGTTAAATACCATTTCCGGCGGCGCTACCGCCCGTCCGTTCATTACCTATCATAATGCGCTGGACATGGAGCTGTATCTGCGTATCGCCACGGAATTAAATCTGAAGCGCCTCATTGTAGGCGGTTTGGAACGGGTATACGAAATGGGACGTATCTTCCGCAATGAAGGCATTGATATTAAACATAACCCGGAATTTACCAGCCTGGAATTGTATCAAGCTTATGGCGATATGGATTCCATGATGGAAATTACGGAAAAAATCGTCACTGAAACTGCGCAAAAAGTGCTGGGCACATTAGATATTGTGTATGAAGGACAGGAAATCAATTTAGCCGGTCCCTGGCCCCGTATCACCATGATCGATGCAGTCAAGCAATACAGCGGCAGAGATTTTACCGGTGTGACAGATGTGGCAGTAGCCCGTCAGATGGCGGATGAGGCACATGTGGAATACGAAGAATCCTGGGGCGTAGGTAAAATCATTAACGCTTTCTTTGATGAATTCGTTGAAGACAAGCTGATCCAGCCTACCTTTATCTATAAATATCCCAAAGAAATTTCTCCGTTGGCCAAGAGCAGCGAGGAAGACCCCGAGATCACGGATCGCTTTGAGGGCTTTATTTACGGTCGTGAATTGTGCAATGGCTTTACCGAGTTAAATGACCCGATCGATCAGCGGGAACGCTTTGTCAAACAGATGGAAGAACGCAGTCAGGGCGATGAAGAAGCCGGCATGATGGACGAAGACTTTATCAATGCGCTGATGCACGGTCTGCCTCCTACCGGCGGGCTGGGTATCGGTATCGACCGTTTGGTCATGTTCCTTACCGGAGCTGTCTCCATCCGCGACGTATTATTATTCCCGACAATGAAGCCCCTGCCTCAGGAACGGGTTGCCGAGGAAGGCGACAAAGAAGAAAAGTAAATAAAATAAAGACGAGGGCAAGAGCAAGGTTAGGCTGAGGGTCGGAATTAAGTCAATCATCCCTGGCTTTAAAGGCTTTTGCTGAAATTGTCCGGTATAAAATTATATATTGTGTTTGTTTTAAATAGAGGTGATATAATAAATATCATCTCTATTTTTATGGGCGGGAACCGGTAGCTTCGGGACTTTGTTTTTCTGACCCATGTAATTTGTCAATGCCTTTCTGTACAAGAAATTAAGGGGGAGAGAAGGAATCTGTTATGGACCGGACAATTACGATTCGGGATGCAACACTGGAGGATGCGGGAAAAATTTTGGCTATCTATGCCTATTATGTTAAAAACACAGCGATTACTTTTGAATATGACGTTCCTTCGCTGCAAGAGTTCCGGAATCGGATGGAGCATACCCTGGAAGTTTACCCTTATCTGGTGGCGGAACAAAACGGGACTGTGTTGGGCTATGCGTATGCAGGATCTTTTGTCGGGCGCGCTGCCTATGACTGGTCCTGTGAATTAACCGTTTATCTTGATCCTGCTGCACGCAGAAGCGGTCTTGGCCGGAAACTGTATGAAGCAATGAGCGAGGCCCTGAAGAATATGGGCATACTGAATCTCTACGCCTGCGTCGGTTACCCGGAAAAAGAAGATGAATATTTAACACGGGACAGCGTCAACTTTCACGCTTGTCTTGGCTTTGCACAAGTGGGGCGGTTTCATCAATGCGGTTACAAGTTTGGGCGTTGGTATGATATGATCTGGATGGAAAAAATCATAGGGGAACATCAACCGGAGCAAAAAGCTGTCTGCAAATATAAAGACTGTTAAAAAACATGTTGCCCGTCTGTTTTGTGATAAAATGTAGATAACCAAAAGTTGAAATTTGGTTGAATCACAAGAAAAGAATAGGGGGCTTGTTATGGCAAGCGAGGCTCTGATTAAGAAAATGACAGATGTTATGGCGGCATTTGTTGCCTACACGGCAAAAAAATTGCCGGATGATGTGATGGCCAAACTGGAGGAGTTGCGTAAGCAGGAAACCAGTCCGATGGCCAAGGTGATTTATGACACCATGTTTGAGAATCAGGACCTGGCTATGAAGCTTGACAGACCTTCTTGCCAGGATACCGGTGTGCTGCAGTTTTGGGTAAAGTGCGGGACGAGCTTTCCTTTAATTGATGATTTGGCCGCCTTGCTGAAGGAGGCTGTCGTACAGGCTACTTTTGCCGCTCCATTGCGGCATAACAGCGTGGAAAGTTTTGACGAATACAATACCGGTAAAAATGTCGGCAAAGGCACGCCTACGATTTTCTGGGACATTGTGCCTCATTCCAATCAGTGTGAGCTATATACGTATATGGCCGGCGGCGGTTGCACCTTGCCGGGGCACGCAAAAGTACTTATGCCCGGCGAAGGGTATGAAGGCCTGGTCCGCTTTGTCCTGGATGTAATGACAAGCTATGGGCTCAATGCCTGCCCGCCATTGCTGGTTGGCGTCGGTGTTGCGACTTCTGTTGAAACCGCAGCGCTGCTCTCTAAGAAAGCGCTGATGCGGCCGATAGGATCGCATAATGAAAACGAACGGGCGGCTAAATTGGAGCGCCTTTTGGAAGATGGGATCAACGCTATCGGGCTGGGACCGCAAGGTATGGGCGGCAAGTATTCGGTATTAGGTGTGAATGTAGAAAATACAGCCCGTCATCCATCTACCATAGGAATTGCTGTGAATGTAGGGTGTTGGAGCCATCGACGCGGGCACATTATTTTCGATAAAGACCTGAATTACAAAATTCTTTCGCATACGGGGGTGACGCTATAATGCTACATATAGAAAATGGGAAGAAAATTCTTGTAACACCGGTTTCTGCCGAGGATCTGGAAGGTATCCGGATTGGTGATATCGTTTACTTGACAGGCAGCATCACAACTTGCCGGGATGTAGCGCATCGTCGTTTGGTGGAAGAGGATCGTC
>ENA-ORPD01001015-ORPD01001015.1-human-gut-metagenome-genome-assembly--contig:-NODE-1015-length-23557-cov-5.036976_pt1 | contig 23557 bp, 19 predicted proteins | sample MGYA00242143_ERZ509076 | MGnify/ENA primary metagenome ERZ509076 (study PRJEB26280, sample SAMEA2338706) | human gut metagenome | biome: human gut; feature: human-associated habitat; material: faeces... | reverse complement strand
ACTACTGTCAATAAACTATATTAAATAATCAAAAAGGAATGTTTCACGTGAAACACTCCTTTAATGTAAAATAAATAATGTAAAATATACTACATAATCTGAATAATGTTGTTACGAATTGCAAATACCGCAGCCTGAGTACGATCAGTAACCTCAAGCTTCTTGAAAATACTGGAAATATGATTCTTAACAGTTCTCTCACTAATCTTCATTTCCTTAGCAATATCTCTGTTAAACTTACCAACAGCCATTTCTTTAAGTACTTCCATCTCTCTCTTAGTAAGAGCATCTATCTTAAGCTCATCCTCATTTTTCTGAATCATCTTAGAATTAAGAGCCGGAATAAGACTAGGCTGTATATAAGTCTCGCCATCAGCAATAGTGAAAATAGCCTTTTTAAGCTCAGCAGACTCAGAATCCTTCAGTACATATCCGTTGATTCCGATATCTACAGCCTTCATAAGATATTCAGTCTCATTGTGAACAGTAAGAACAAGTACCTTTACCTTAGACTTTCTGTCCTTTAATGCTTTTAATACCTCAAGACCATTCATCTTTGGCATATTGATATCTAAAAGTAATACATCTGGTCTAAAGGTCTTTAATTTATCAAGACAATCCTCACCATTCTCTGCCTCAGCAATAACCTTGATATCACCGTCGAGCTCCAGCAGATTTTTAAGTCCCTCTCTGATCATAGAATGATCATCTGTAATCATAATGTTAATAGCCATAATTTAGTCCTCCTTATTTACAGGTATAATTACCTTAACTATACACCCCTCACCGGGTTTTGATGAAATAGATATTTTACCGGAAAGAAGATAAATTCTTTCCTTCATCATAGACAATCCAAAGCCTGAATTATCTTCTCTTGTAAACTCAGGAATAGCAGATGTGTCAAAACCATCTCCGTCATCCTTTATCGTCAAAGTAAGTGATTTTGGTTCATACTTTAATGAAACATTAATTTCTCTGGCATGACCATGCTTGATAGAATTACTGCAAGCCTCTTGAATGACCCTGAGTAAGGTTAGTGACACAAGACTGTCTACCATATACTCATCACCGGATGTCTTGAAATTGCATCTTATATTATTTGAATTGCGAAGCTTATCAAGCGCACGCTCAACAGTAATATTAAATCCAATATCATCAAATGACATAGGTCTTAAATTATAAATCATATTTCGAAGCTCATTGATAATATCCTTCAGTATCTTTCCCTGAGACGTGAGCTCAAGCCGGCACCTGATAGGGTCAACATCCATAAGTTTAAGACAAAGCTCTGTCTTGTGAGTAAGTGATGTCAGACTCTGTACAGTAGAATCGTGCAAATCACGAGCGATACGCTGTCTCTCACTCTCCACAGTCTGTAAAATCACCCTCTTAAAAGCATCACTATCCTCTTCGTTGATAACATCAGATATGGCCTCTGAAATTTCTACTTCATTAGTTGTCTCATCAGAATTATACACTCTGATAACACTGTTGATTTCATCAATCTTACAATCAATATCAGAAATCTGTTTGTGTAAAGACTTTATCTGAGGCTCAATCAGCTTCTGCTCTTCCTTAAGTTCCTTAACTTTACTCTTATTATATGAATTGATTTCACGTGGAGTAAAAGCCTCAAAGCTTTCATCGGATTTTCCTTCAAGCATCTGGATAATCTTGATATTTTCTTTAAAATGATTCTCAGCGGCAGTAAGTTTTTCTATAAGCGCATACTTGCTGTCATAAAATTCATCTCTTGTTTTCTCTAAATATTTTTTAACCATAATCACCGAACATTTGTTTGTATAATTAATTTATCTACGATATAATTATATATCATTTTTACTATATTTAAAAGCAATTATAAAAAATAATTGTATAAAACTTCTTTTTTGTTATAATATAGTTATAAGAATACAAAATCAATATATCAAATTTTTCAGATAAAAACAAGGAGGTTATAATATGAAAAAAAGTACAAAAAATCTGCTTTTTCTCACATCTGCAGTGATTGCCGGAATGCATATATACAACAGAGTTGTAGACTCTAATGCCGAAAGAAAAAATGCACTCAAAGTAGACAATGGCCACTACTACAAATGGAAAGAAGGAAATATCTTTTATACAAAAACCGGCACCGGTAAGCCAATACTTTTAATACACGACACCGACTCCGGAGCATCCGGTGAAGAATGGGCAAAGGTAGCTAAAAAGCTTGCAAAGAACAATACCGTATACACTATTGATTTGCTTGGATGTGGCCGCTCGGACAAGCCTTCCATCCAATATACAAGCTACATGTATGTACAGATTATCACAGCTTTTGTAAATGACGTAATCGGAAAGCCTGTTAACGTAGCTGCAACCAATCTTTCAACAGCTCCTGTAATCATGGCAAATGCTCTGTCAAAGGATTTATTTAATAAAATAATACTTATAAACCCTGTATCATTGCAACAGCTTAAATGTATACCTGACAAGAGCACCAAATTTAAGCAGAACATAATTAATCTGCCAATCATAGGTACATTTATATACAATAAGCTTATGAGCCCTATCAAGGTAGATTTACTCTTCAGAAATAAATTTATTTCAAGAAGCCAGCTCATATCAGATAATATGAAGGATGCATACTATGAGTCCGCACATAAAGGGCAAAGCCGCGGCAAATATCTTTACTCTAGCATTTTATCAAACTACATTAATACTAATATCGCGCCCGCTCTCAAGAACCTGGACAAAGATGTATCAATTATAGCTTCAACAGGAATAAAAAATAATATGGATGTTATCAACAATTACCATAAGCTAAACAGTAAATGCGACATCATCCATATTGCAAATGCAAAGCTTTATCCTCAGTTAGAGTTACCGGAGAAGACAGCTTCAATTATTAAAAAAATTGTTACTAACTAATTCTATACTTTAATCCAAAATAAAGCACCGCCTATAACTATTCTTCAACAATTATAACGGTTTTTTACAATGGTTTCTTTGAAGGCAGTCCGGCTTTTCTCGGATACTTGTTGCTCGTATTCATAACCTTATCAATTATGACAAAAGAGCGATGATTATCCGAGTAGCCAAACTGCTCTATTTTATTCAGCTTTCCTCCCAACAGATAAATGGCCGACTTTGCATCTGCCACCTCGCTCTCGCACTCACCTGATTTATATGACACAAAGCAGCCTCCCATTTTCACAAACGGCAGACAGTATTCTGAAAGAGTAGACAGATTTGCAACTGCTCTCGATACACAAATATCATAAGCTGCCCTGTGTTCCTTATCCCTGGCAAAATCCTCTGCCCTGCCATGAACTGCTTCAATATCCTTAAGCTCAAGCGCTTCAATAACTTCATTTAAAAATCCAACTCTCTTATTAAGTGAATCTAATAAAGTAATCTTAAGCTGAGGAAAAGCTATCTTAAGAGGAATGCCGGGAAAACCAGCTCCGGTTCCGACATCAATGATATTTTTTTCCGCGTTTAAATCTAATGTGTGGCATAAAAACAAGCTATCAAGGAAGTGTTTCTCTATTACCTCGTCGAAATCTGTGATGGCAGTAAGGTTCATAACCTTGTTTTTTTCGATAAGCATGTCATAATATAGCTCAAATTGCTCTAATTGTGAATTATTTAATGTACATTTAATTTTTGATAATTCATCAGTGAAGTGTGTGAAATCATATTTCATATTTTATTCTCCATTATTATTGTTCAACGCTTGTATTATCTGGGTTTAATCTAGAAAATAAATCAGGATTTGAGTATTTTAATTGTTCCAGAAATACAAGTAAAACCGATATATCAGCCGGTGTGACACCTGAAATTCTAGATGCCTGACCTATACTAAGCGGCTGAAATTCATTCAGCTTCTGCTGTGCTTCAATTCTCAGACCCGAAATAGTATTATAATCAAAATCAGTAGGTAACAGTTTTTTCTCAAGCTTCTTAAAATGAGAGACCTGCTTGATCTGTCTTGAAATATACCCTGCGTACTTAATAAGAATATTAATCTGTTCTCTTGTGTCATCAGATAACTTAGGTCTGTCGGGATCTATCGGAGCGAGCTTGTCATAATCCAGCTCAGGTCTTCTGATAAGCTCCTCAAGTGTGGTTCCGTTGCTTAGCTCTATACTGTTGTATTTCTTCAGAATCTCCTGTACATCAGCCCTTGCACCGATATTTACATGCGACACTCTCTCTATTTCCTTATCAATAAGCTCTTTCTTTTTACATACATAGTCATATCTTTCCTTTGAAATCAGGCCAACCTCGTATCCCTTCTCGGTGAGACGCAAATCTGCATTGTCCTGTCTTAAAAGGAGACGATATTCCGCTCTAGAAGTCATCATGCGGTAAGGTTCTCTATTTTTCTTAGTGACCAGATCATCTATCAACACACCTATGTACGCTTCTGACCTGTCAAGTATCAATGGCTTTTTGCCAAGTATCTTCATGGCTGCATTGATGCCGGCGATAAGTCCCTGACAGGCTGCCTCCTCATATCCGGATGAACCGTTGAACTGTCCACCACTGAACAGACCATGTATTTTCTTAAACTCGAGCGATGCATATAGCTGGTTTGCATTGATACAGTCGTACTCTATGGCATAAGCATCTCTTACTATCTTTACATTTTCAAGTCCCGGAAGGGTGCGGTACATCTCATACTGTACATCCTCAGGCATAGAAGATGACATTCCTCCGACATACATCTCGTTTGTATTAAGTCCCTCCGGCTCAATAAATATCTGATGTCTTTCCTTTTCAGCAAACTTAACCACCTTATCCTCTATTGAAGGACAATATCTAGGACCTGTTCCCTCTATGATGCCTGCATAAATCGGTGAACGGTCGAGATTGTTTCTGATAATCTCATGGGTCTTACTATTCGTATATGTAAGCCAGCATGAAACCTGATCAATCTGCACACTTTCAGGATCAGTTGTAAATGAAAACGGCACTACCCTCTCGTCACCGAACTGTTCCTCCATCTTGGAAAAATCAAGACTTCTCTTATCTACACGCGCTGGAGTTCCTGTTTTGAATCTGCGCATCTCAATTCCGTGATCTATGAGCGACTGAGTCAGATGGTTGGCTGCCAAAAGTCCATTCGGACCTGTATGAGTGATCATCTCGCCGGTTAAGCATCTGGCTCTTAAATATGTACCGGTGCACAGCACAATCGCCTTACAATGATATAAAGCTCCCGAAGTAGTTTTTGCACCGACTATATTATTATTCTCATCGGTAACAATCTCAGAAACCTCACCCTGTCTGATGGTCAGATGGTCGGTATTTTGAAGGGTTTTTCTCATTTCCATACTATATTCCGCTTTATCTGCCTGCGCGCGGAGAGAATGAACAGCAGGCCCCTTCGATTTATTTAGCATCTTTGACTGGATAAAGGTCTTGTCAATGTTTTTTCCCATCTCGCCGCCAAGTGCATCAATCTCCCTGACGAGATGCCCCTTCGAGCTTCCACCGATATTCGGATTACACGGCATGAGCGCTATACTGTCCACGCTTACCGTGAAAACAATAGTCTCAAGTCCAAGCCTGGCACACGCAAGTGCTGCCTCACATCCCGCATGTCCTGCACCAACTACAACAACATCATAATTTTCTTCAACAAACTTACTGCACATAACTGCCTACTTTCCCATACAAAATTTACTGAATATCTCATCCATCAGATCATCCTCAACCGATTCTCCGATTATGAGTCCGAGTGACTCATACGCACTCATCAAATCAATCGAATAAAAATCCTCCGGCATATCATCATCAATACTGTTCATAACAAGCTTAAGACTTTCCTTAGCATCTGACAATAGTTTTTTATGCCTGATATTTGTGATATAAATCTCATCATTGAATGAGACCTGTCCATCAAAAAACATTTCCTTTATTGTATCAGAAAGTTCATCTATTCCCGAGCTTTCCTTTGCAGAAACCGAAATAACCGTTTTATCCACAAGCTTTTTTATATCATCTGCCGACACCTTTGAAGCCAGATCCGACTTATTTAGTAAAATGATTGCCTTTTTATCTTTAATAAAATTGATAATATCATAATCATTATCATCGAGTACCACTGACGAATCAACCACATATATGATTAAATCAGCTTCATTGGCATGCTCCATAGCCTTTTTCACACCAATTTTTTCAACAACATCCTCTGTGCTTCTGATGCCTGCAGTATCAACGAGATTTAAGGTGATTCCACCAATATTAATCTGTTCCTCAAGCACATCTCTCGTGGTTCCGGCTATATCCGTGACAATTGCCCTGTCACTTCCTACAAGCACATTTAAAAGAGATGACTTTCCGGCATTTGGCTTTCCAATGATTACTGTGTTTATTCCTTCCTTCAGAATCCTTCCATTATCTGAGGTTTTTAACAGACTATCTATCTCCACATACTCGTTATCCACAATTGCACGTAGTTTTTGTGGATAACCATCCAGAGAAATATGTTCAGGGTCGTCAAGTGCCGACTCAATAAATGCAATCTCATGCAAAAGCTGCTCTCTTATCTGCCTGATGCTTCCAAGCACGGCTCCGCCTAGCTGGCTTAAAGAGCTTTTGAGCGCAAAATCATTTTTTGAATTTATTACATCTATGACAGATTCTGCCTGGGATAAATCAATCCTGCCGTTTAAAAATGCCCTTTTAGTAAACTCTCCGGGCTCTGCCGGTCTTGCTCCGTTTTTGATTACTGCTTCAAGCACTCTCTTCATCACATACACACCACCGTGGCAGTCTATCTCCACAGTGTCCTCCCTCGTGTATGTATTGGGAGCCTTCATCAAAAGCACCATAACCTCATCTATTTTCTCATCGCCGTCATATATAAAACCATAATGAATGGTATGTGACTGACAGGCGCTTATTTTCTTTTTATTATTCTTGCTTTTATAAATCCTATCTATTACCGAAAGTGCATCATCTCCGCTTATCCTGATAATTCCGATTCCTGACGGAGACATAGCTGTGGCAATAGCCGCTATTGTATCATTTTGCATATGAAATTCCTCAAAAATTCTAAGATAATATATATTCAAAAAGGATACCTGAAACCAGATACCCTTTTAATGATTTATATCTATTATTTCTTAAGTGTCACAACAACGTGTCTGTAAGGCTCATCACCCTCGCTGTGTGTTTCAACAAATCTATCATTCTGAAGTGCAGAATGAATCACTCTTCTCTCAAAAGGATTCATCGGCTCAAGAGAAACAGGTCTCTTTGTACGCTTAACCTTGAATGAAATATTCTTGGCAAGATTCTCAAGTGTCTCTCTTCTTCTCTTTCTGTAATCCTCAGTATCAATCTTTACTCTGTAGTAATTCTCAGACTGCTTATTGATAGCAAGATTTGTAAGGTACTGGAGTGAATCGAGAGTCTGACCTCTCTTGCCGATTAAAACGCCCATCTCAGGACCGTTAAGCTCAACATCAACATTTCTGTTGTCCTCATCCACTTTGATATCAATAGTAACCTCAAGCTTCATTGCCTTAAACACACTGTCAAGGAATTCGCGAATCTCATCCTCAACACTTGCCTCGGCCTTTTTAACCTTGATGACAGCATCACGGCTGCCAATTCCAAGGAAACCATTGCTTCCCTTATCAATTACCTCATACTCTAGCTTATCGCTTGTTGTTCCAAGTTTAATAGATGCCTCTGTCAAAGCATCGTCAATTGTTTTTGCAGATACTTCAATGTATTCCACTATTTTCTCCCCCTATTTGCGTGAATTGCGTTCATTAAACTCTTTAACCATATTAGCCTTTGAAGCAAGTGAGCCTGCCTTTGCATTAGCCTTGTACTCAGCGGCCTTTGCAAGCTTCTCCTCTGTGCCTGCTGATACAGATACGTTTGCCTTATTGTCAATTGACTTTGTCTTAATCTGAGCTGCCTTCTTTATATAATCCTCAGACAGTCCCATTTTTTCTCTCTTCTTCTTTGCCTTTTCCTCGTTCTTTGCCATAACAGCCTCAAGATCAAGATTCTCGATATGTCTGTTGACGAAGAACTGCTGGATACCTCTTACAAGTGCAGAGCAGATCCAGTAAATACCAAGACCTACAGGAACTGTAAAGCAGATAACAAATGACATAAATGGCATCATGAGATTCATCATCTTCATCTGGCTTGCCATCTGATCATTGCCGTTTGTAGCCTGTGGCATAAGCTTGATATTGATCATCTGTGTCAGATATGACAGTACAGGAATAAGCAGTGCAAGTATTACAAAAAGTAACCACTTATCAGGCTTGTCCGTAAAGTTGCTCTTTATGATATACCAAGGTGTATCTGAGATATTCAGTCCCAAAAAGTAGTTGAAATGAAGTAACGCATCGTGCGTCTTCTCAACTGCGCTCTGGATACCATCAAAAAACTTACCGTCCATAAGAGCATCCCAGCCCTTTGAAGGAAGCTTATAAAGGATATCAATGATAAAATTGTTTAAAGTATCACCACTTGCATCAGCAAGCTTTGAAGCCGCATTTGAAGCGTTAAGACCGCTTGATGTAACAACATTATACTTTTCCATCAGACTGACAAGTGTATTCTGATATCCGCTTGTCTGCTGAATTGAATCAACAAGCCCTGTAAAAGAGCCCTTAACTCCGCTCAGATAAGCAGGAATATTGTAAAATACACGGTACAGTGCAAACAGAATAGGCATCTGTATAAGCATCTGCACACAGCTTCCCATCGGAGAAATACCGTACTTCTGGTATAAAAGCTGTGTCTCCTCCTGCATGGCCATCATTGAAGCCTGGTCCTTTTTATTTTTATATTTAGCCTGGATAGCCTGCATCTCAGGCTGCATTTTCTGTGATAGCTTAGAAAACTTCTGCTGCTTTATAGTCAGTGGCAACAGACACATGTAGATTATAATCGTAATAATTACAATACTTAGTACAACGCTCTCAACTCTTCCACCTGTAATATTAGATATACCACTGTATATCCAATCCATCAGGATACCGAGAAGCTTGGCAATTGGTCCAAGAATAGAGCCTGGATATGCGGTTAATAAAATGTCCGACATAAAAACCTCCATTGCTGCTATGGAACCGGATCATACCCACCCTTTGAAAAAGGATTACATCTCAATATCCTCCATGCCGCAAGCAGACCACCCTTTATGGCACCGTACTTTTGCACAGCCTGCAAACCATACTCCGAACAGGTCGGACAATATGGGCATTTCGTTGATTTCATCGGGGAAATATACTTCCTATAAAATTTAATCAAAAATATTAAGATACTTTTCAAAACGATTCCATCTTCTTTTTCATTATTCAAATATTTTGTTTCTTAATAATCCTGTGAAGACCTCCAAGATGTAAAACAGCACTTTCTATTTCCTTATAACCAACATGCCGCGCTGCAACTCTTGCGATGACTACGATGTCCAAACCACTATCGAACATGTCCTCATGTAGTCTGTAGCTCTCTCTCACGAGACGAGTAATATGATGTCTAATAACACTATTTCCAACTTTTTTGCTAACTGATATACCTATACGATTATTTTCTGTGTTATTTTTCAGAACATACATAACGAGGTATCTGTTAGCAAACGATACACCGTTATTATATACATTCTGAAAATCCTTGTTTTTTTTCAACGAATCTGAAAATTTCATTTGACGCTGTCCTTCTAAAAACAATCAAAAATGAAGAAAAGACCACAAAAATTGTGGCCTATGCTGATAATCTTTTTCTTCCTTTTAATCTTCTGGCTGCGATTACTTTTCTTCCGCCAGCAGTTTTCATTCTCTGTCTGAATCCATGAACTTTTGCTCTCTGTCTCTTCTTAGGTTGGAATGTCATCTTCATATATATCCACCTCCTTTACGTTAAAAAACATCGGTATAATTATAACAAAAATTCCTGTTGTGTCAAGGATTTTCTCAATTTTCTTTAATTTTCTACATATATTTTTTTATCGGTTTACATTCCACAATAAAAATGTGGAAAACGAGTTTCTTCTATATATATAATAATTCTTGATAACCGTCTATATTTTGATATAAACCACCTATTGTGACCAACATATTGTGGAAAGTTATCAAGATATCAAAAAGTTATCCACAATATGTGAATAACATGTTGGTAACTTTGTATAATTATGGTTAAAAAATGTGAATAAAGTATTTTTGTAAATCTTTTTACATTGCCTAAATGCCAAAAATAGTGTACTATATAGTATGTATGGGATTGTGGAGAACATTCCCATAATATACTCTTTATATGTTAAATAATGGAGAACTTTGATGGATAAAGTAATGGAAAAGTGGAATGAAATACTACAGATGGTCAAGGAAGAGCATGGTCTGACAGACGTTTCATTTAATACGTGGATAAAACCGCTTGAGGTGTTCGCCATAGACGGCAATACACTGTATATTCTCGTTCCGTCTGAGCAGATGGGGCTCAGCTATATCAACAAAAAATATTATCTTCCTCTTAAGGTAGCTATAGGTGAGGTGACAGGTATCGAGTATGATATCCAGTTTATTTTACCGGATCAGGCTCAGAGCCTTAAGTTTAAAAACAACGATACCCCTCAGCTTGAGCCACAGACTCCTGTAAAGGGGGATCACTCAAACTTAAACCCTAACTATACATTTGACACCTTTGTCGTAGGTAATAATAACAGGTTTGCCCATTCTGCTTCTCTTGCAGTGGCAGAAAGCCCGGGTGAAGCATACAATCCGCTATATATATATGGTGGTCCGGGACTTGGCAAGACTCATCTTATGCATTCAATAGGTCATTTCATCATTGACCAGAATCCTGATACCAAGGTGCTTTACGTTACTTCTGAAGAGTTTACCAACGAGGTTATCGAATCTATCCGTAACGGTAATTCTTCTGCCATGACAAAGTTCCGTGACAAATACAGGACTGTAGATGTGCTCATGATTGATGATATCCAGTTCATCATAGGAAAGGAAAGTACTCAGGAGGAGTTTTTCCACACCTTCAACACACTGCAGACACAAGGCAAGCAGATTATCCTTACCTCTGATAAGCCGCCTAAGGAGATGGAGACTCTCGAGGAGCGTATCCGCTCACGTTTCGAGTGGGGACTGATGGCTGATATCGGTACTCCTGACTATGAGACGAGGATGGCTATCCTCCGTAAGAAAGCTGAAACTGACAATTTTGATATAGATGATGATATCTTAAACTACATTGCTTCAAACATCAGCTCCAACATCCGTGAGCTTGAGGGAGCCTTAAACAAGCTTTTAGCCTTCCACAATCTCGAGCATACTCACATAACTATGGATATTGCTGAGAGGGAGCTTTCCAATATCATCACGCCGGACAAGCCAAGGGAAATCACTGCACAGCTCATCATCGAGGTAGTTTCAGAGCATTTCCACATCTCTGTGGACCAGATGATTTCAAAGACCAGAAGCAGCGAGATTGCACGTCCAAGACAGATTGCCATGTACCTCTGCAAGACCATGACCTCTGATTCACTTGATGTAATCGGCCAGCTTTTGGGCGGCAGAGACCACTCTACTATCATCCACGGCATCAAGAAGGTCACCAAGGATTACGAGGAGAATGACAGTACACGTACTCTCATAGAAACTATCAAGAAAAAGATTAATCCAAATTAGTTTCTACCTATTTATATATGTGCTCATTTGCATGTTAATAATTTGGTTATAACCTTGCTTTTATTTCCACATGAGCATGTTAATGACAGGTTGAAGGAAAGTGAATAAAAAGTTATCAATTTTTATCATTTTTACTTCAACAGGCTTTTAATCAAGTTATCAAGCCTCTTAAAGCTTGTCTTTAAAGGCTTTGAAGGGGTTTTGAACTTTTTAACAGCCCCTAAGAAGAATATTACGAATATCTTTTAAATATTTATATATACGCGCAGGAAGGAGTTTTTCTAAATGAAACTTATTTGTTCAAAAGCAAATTTACTGAAAGGTGTTAATATCGTATCGAAGGCAGTACCTACACGTACTACAATGGCAATTCTCGAGTGCATACTGATTGATGCATCCGCAAACGAGATTAAGCTTATGGCTAACGATATGGAGCTTGGAATCGAAACAATAATAGACGGAACTATCGAAGAGAGAGGAATTATCGCTCTTGATGCCAAGATTTTTTCAGAAATAGTGAGAAAGCTTCCTGACAATGATGTAACAATTGAGACAGATGCTTCCTTCAAGACCGTCATATCATGTGAAAAGGCCAAGTTCAATATCATCGGAAAATCAGGTGATGATTTTTCTTACATACCATATGTTGAGAGAAATGAGTCTATTGTCCTCTCACAGTTTACCCTTAAAGAGGTTATCAGACAGACAATTTTCTCAATTGCGGACAATGACAACAATAAACTGATGACAGGTGAGCTTTTTGAGATTGAGGAGAATAAGCTTCGAGTTGTTTCTCTTGACGGACACAGAATATCTATCAGATATATCGAGATGAAAAATCACTATGACAGCAAGAAGGTTGTTGTTCCTGGCAAGACTCTGCAGGAAATAAGCAAGATTATTCCGGGATCCGCGGATGAGGATGTGGTTATCTATATCACTAACAATCATATTGTTTTTGAATTTGAAAATACTACTGTTGTTTCACGTCTTATCGAGGGTGAATATTTCAAGATTGACCAGATGCTTTCATCTGACTACGACACTAAGGTTCGCATCAATAAGCGTGAGCTTCTTGACTGTATCGACCGTGCTACTCTTCTTGTCAAGGAGGGAGATAAGAAGCCTATTATCATGAATATCACAGATGGCAATATGGAGCTTCGCATCAATTCATTTATCGGTTCCATGAATGAGGACATCGATATCGACAAAGATGGAAAAGATATTATGATAGGCTTTAATCCTAAGTTCTTCATAGATGCACTTCGTGTTATCGATGAGGAGGAGGTTAATTTATACATGGTCAATCCAAAGGCACCATGCTTCATTAAGGATGATGAGGGCAAGTTTATTTACCTCATTCTTCCGGTAAATTTTAATACAGCAGCAAACTAGGAGATTTTATGAAACAGATTTCTATAAGAGAACAGGATGAGTTCATTAAGCTGGGACAGGCTCTTAAAAAGGCCAACCTTGTGAGCTCGGGAGTTGAGGCAAAAATTGTTATTCAGGATGGTCAGGTGACTGTAAACGGTGAGACTGAGCTTCAGAGAGGAAAAAAGCTTCACGACGGAGATGTTTTCTCATATGACGGCGAAACAGTTAAGGTTGTTAAATAATGATTATTAAGTCAATCCAACTGAGTAATTTCAGAAATTACGAAAAACTGGATATCAGCTTTGACAGTGAAACTAACATAATATACGGCGATAATGCCCAGGGAAAGACAAATATACTTGAGGCTGCATATTTGAGCGGCACTACAAAGTCCCATAAGGGCAGCAAGGACAAGGAAATGATCCGGTTTGGCGAGGATGAGGCACATATCAGGACAATTGTCGAAAAAAATGACAAGGAATACCGGATTGACATGCATCTGCGAAAAAATGGTGCAAAGGGTGTGGCCATCAATAAAATGCCGATCAAAAAAGCGAGTGAGCTGTTTGGTATTTTGAATATTGTGTTTTTCTCTCCTGAGGATCTCAATATTATCAAAAACGGTCCTGCCGAGAGACGCAGATTTATAGATTTGGAGCTTTGCCAGCTTGACAAAATATATCTGTCTAACCTGAGTAAGTATAATAAGACATTAGTTCAGAGGAACAGACTGTTAAAGGATATAGCTTACAGACCTGATTTGATTGATACACTTCAGGTATGGGATATGCAGCTTCTTGAGTATGGCAGGCATGTTATAAAAAAGCGGCGCGAGTTTGTTAATGAGCTAAATGAGATAATACAGGATATTCACAGCAATATTTCGGGAGGCAGGGAGAAGCTTATACTCAAATATGAGCCAAACATTGATGATATTTTTTTCGAGGACGAGCTGCTTAAGGCAAGAAGCAGGGATTTGAAGCTGTGCCAGACAACTGTCGGACCGCACAGGGACGATATGCTTTTTTCAGTGGACGGTGTGGATATCAGAAAATACGGCTCGCAGGGTCAGCAGAGGACATCTGCTCTCTCACTCAAGCTTTCTGAGATTAGTCTTGTAAAGAAAAATATAAACAGCACTCCCGTGCTTTTACTGGATGATGTGCTTTCAGAGCTGGATGGCAACAGGCAGAACTATCTGCTCAACAGCTTAAGTGATACACAGACCATTATCACTTGTACGGGACTTGATGAATTTGTAAAAAATAGATTTCAGGTGGACAAGGTCTTTCATGTCGTGAAGGGCCAGGTGGAGGTTATTGATGAGTAAAGAAATACAGCAGAACAATCAGGAATACGGAGCTGACCAGATTCAGATACTTGAGGGTCTTGAGGCGGTCAGAAAAAGACCGGGTATGTATATCGGCAGTACGTCTTCGAGAGGACTTCATCATCTGGTTTATGAGATAGTGGACAATGCAGTTGATGAGGCCTTAGCCGGTTATTGTAAAAATATCGAGGTTACAATCGAGGAAGACAATTCCATAACAGTACAGGATGATGGACGAGGAATCCCGGTCGGAACCAATCATAAAGCAAAAAAATCAGCACTTGAGGTCGTTTTTACAGTGCTTCACGCAGGTGGTAAATTTGGCGGTGGAGGCTATAAGGTATCAGGTGGTCTGCACGGAGTTGGTGCATCTGTAGTAAATGCTCTTTCCACATGGCTGACAGTTGAGGTCTACAAGGACGGAAATATTTACAGACAAAGCTACAAGCGTGGCAAAACAGACGATACAGTAAAGATTGTTGGACAGTGTGACGAGTCACTTCACGGTACAAAGGTGCATTTTCTGCCGGATCCGGAGATTTTTGAGGAGACAGTGTATGACTACGATACCTTAAAGCAGCGTCTCAGAGAGACAGCCTTCCTCACAAAAGGACTTAAGATTACTTTAAAGGATGTGCGTGAGAACAGCCATCACAATCATGTATTCCACTATGAGGGCGGAATCAAGGAATTTGTAGAGTATCTTAACCGTGGCAAGGAGGCTCTCTATGATGAGGTCATCTACTGCGAGGGAACACAAAACGGTGTTTATGTAGAGGTTGCATTGCAGCACAATGATTCGTTTAATGATTCAACCTTCAGCTTTGTAAACAATGTAATCACACCTGAGGGAGGTACTCATCTCGCCGGATTTAGAAATGCCCTGACAAAGACCTTCAATGCCTATGCGCGTGAGAAAAAGATACTTAAGGATTCAGATCCGGCCCTGACAGGTGATGATATCCGTGAGGGACTTACAGCAATCATCAGTATCAAGATTGAGGAGCCTCAGTTCGAGGGACAGACAAAGCAGAAGCTTGGAAACAGTGAGGCCAGAGGAGCCGTAGATGCAGTTGTATCGGAAAAGCTCACATATTTCCTCGAGCAGAATCCTGACGTAGCCAAAAATATCTGTGAGAAATCACTTTTAGCACAAAGAGCCAGAGAGGCCGCAAGAAAAGCAAGAGACCTGACCAGAAGAAAGACCTCTCTCGATGGAGGTACTCTGCCGGGCAAGCTTGCTGACTGCTCAGACAAGGATCCTAAAAACTGTGAAATTTTTATAGTCGAGGGAGATTCAGCCGGCGGTTCTGCAAAGACAGCAAGAAGCCGTGCTACACAGGCAATTTTACCTCTGCGAGGCAAGATACTGAATGTTGAAAAGGCAAGACTTGACCGTATATATGACAATGCAGAAATCAGAGCCATGATTACAGCATTCGGAACAGGAATCCATGAGGATTTTGATATAACAAAGCTGCGTTATGACAAGATAATCATCATGACAGATGCCGATGTAGATGGTGCTCACATCGCTACTCTCATGCTCACCTTCCTCTACAGATTCATGCCTGATCTGATCAAGGAGGGACATGTATACCTGGCTACACCGCCACTTTACAAGGTGGAGAAAAACAAGGGTGTATGGTATGCCTACGATGATGACGAGCTCAAGCAGATTTTAAATGACATAGGCCGTGACAATAATAACAAGATCCAGCGATACAAGGGACTTGGCGAGATGGATGCTGATCAGCTCTGGGAGACAACAATGGATCCTGACCACAGAATTTTGAAACAGGTCATGATAGACGGAGAAAATTCATCTGAGCTTGATGTGACATTTACCACACTGATGGGTGATAAGGTAGAGCCAAGAAAAGAATTTATTGAAGCTAATGCCAAGTATGTAACAAATCTTGACATCTAGCAGGGAGGAGTAATTTAAGTGGACGACAAAATTTTTGACCAGATACAGCAGGTCGATTTGAAAAAAACAATGGAGAGCTCCTACATAGATTACGCGATGAGCGTTATTGCAAGCCGTGCCCTCCCTGATGTCAGGGACGGATTAAAGCCTGTTCAGAGGCGAGTACTCTACTCTATGGTCGAGCTCGGAAATACACCTGACAAGCCACACAGAAAATGTGCGCGTATTGTCGGTGATACAATGGGTAAATACCATCCACACGGAGACAGCTCAATCTATGGAGCACTCGTAAATATGGCACAGGACTGGTCTATGAGATACACACTCGTGGACGGTCATGGAAACTTTGGTTCAGTCGATGGAGACGGAGCCGCCGCCATGCGATACACAGAGGCGAGACTCTCAAAGATTTCTCTTGAATTAATCAAGGATATCGGCAAAAATACAGTAGATTTTGAGCCAAACTTTGATGAGACAGAAAAAGAGCCGACAGTGCTCCCATCAAGATATCCGAACCTTTTAGTAAACGGAACCACGGGAATCGCGGTAGGTATGGCAACCAATATTCCGCCGCATAACCTTCGTGAAACTATCAATGCAGTTGTTAAGATCATTGACAACATTGTAGAAGAAGACAGAGAAACAGCTATGGAGGAGCTTCTTGAGATCGTAAAGGGACCGGACTTCCCTACAGGAGCAACCATCCTCGGAACAAGAGGAATCGAGGAAGCTTATCGTACAGGTCGTGGCAAGATCCGTGTCCGCGCTGTGACAAATATCGAGACTTTGCCCAATGGTAAATCCCGTATCGTAGTCACAGAGCTTCCATACCTTGTAAATAAGGCACGCCTTATCGAGAAGATCGCAGAGCTTGTCCGTGATAAAAAGATCGATGGAATCACAGACCTGAATGACCATTCCAGCCGTGAAGGTATGCGTATCTGCATCGATCTCCGTAAAGATGCCAATGCCAATGTGATCCTGAACCTGCTCTACAAACATACACAGCTGCAGGATACTTTTGGCGTGATCATGCTTTCCCTTGTTCCGAATCATGGAAGCATGGAACCGAAAGTTCTGAACCTGAAAGAGATGCTGGAGTATTATCTGGAACATCAGGAGAATGTTGTTCGCAGAAGAACACAGTACGATCTGAATAAAGCCCAGGAGAGAGCCCACATTTTGGAAGGCCTCCTGAAAGCACTTGATAATATCGATGAAGTGATCCGTATCATCCGTGGTTCCCGTAATGTACAGATCGCGAAACAGGAACTTATTGAGCGTTTTGAGCTGACAGACGTTCAGGCTCAGGCAATCGTGGATATGCGTCTCCGTGCACTGACAGGTCTGGAAAGAGAGAAGCTGGAAGCCGAGTATGCAGAGCTTATGGAGAAGATCCGCAAGTTCCAGGCAATCCTCGCTGACCGTAAGCTTCTTCTCCGTGTGATCCGCGAGGAGATCCTCGCTGTTGCAGAAAAATACGGCGATGACAGAAAGACTTCCATCGGATACGATGTATACGATATTTCCACAGAGGATCTGATCCCGAGAGAGAATACCGTGATCGCAATGACCAAGCTTGGTTACATCAAGCGTATGACGGTTGATAACTTCCGCAGTCAGAACCGTGGCGGCAGAGGAATCAAGGGTATGCAGACCATTGAGGACGATTATATTGAAGAGCTGTTGATGACTACAACCCATCATTATCTCATGTTCTTTACCAATACCGGACGTGTATACAGACTGAAGGCATATGAGATTCCGGAGGCCGGCCGTACAGCCAGAGGAACTGCGATCATCAACCTGCTGCAGCTTGCACCGGGAGAAAAGATCACAGCTGTGATCCCGCTCCGCAAATATGAAGAGGGTCATTATCTGATGATGGCAACCAAGAAAGGTCTTGTGAAGAAAACTCCGATCAGAGATTACGAGAATGTACGTAAGACAGGCCTTACAGCGATTGTTCTCCGTGACGATGATGAGCTTATCGAGGTTAAAGCTACCGATAATAACAAAGATATCGTTCTTGTGACCAAGGACGGACAGTGCATCCGTTTTAAAGAGACTGATGTCCGCAGCACAGGCCGTGCATCCATGGGTGTAAGAGGTATGAATCTTACAGATGGTGATGAAGTTGTTGCCATGCAGCTGAATACCCAGGGGGATTATCTGCTGGTAGTTTCTGAGAACGGAATGGGCAAACGTACAGCAATGAGTGAGTTTGTTGTCCAGAACCGTGGCGGTAAAGGTGTGAAGTGCTACAAGATCACCGAGAAGACCGGAAACGTTGTCGGAGCCAAGGCTGTGAACGAAGAGAACGAGATCATGATGATCACAACAGAAGGTATCATCATCCGTCTGCAGTGTGCAGATATCTCAGTTCTTGGAAGGATCACTTCCGGTGTGAAGATGATCAATCTTACAGATGGTGTAACGGTTGCAAGCATCGCCAAGGTAAGAGATAAAGATCCGGAAGTGGAGGTAAATTCCGAAAAAGCTGACGGAGAGACCAACGATAACGAGGAAGAAATATCCGCAGATGAAACTGTCACAGGCAGTGAAGAAGAATAAGGTCGAGGATAAGTCATGACGACGACAAAAAAGAAACGCAGAAAAAAATCTGTGAAAAAACTGAAATATTCCAACAAAAAACTGAATTTTGTCCATGTGGCGACACTGGCAGGAGTTATTCTGATACTGCTGGTGATCATCCTGGCAGCCAGAGGCTGTGGGGGGATCAGCCACAGAACCCCGGAGGGGCTTGTGGAAAGTTATATCAAGGCTGCGGTAGAAGGCAAGGACAAAAAAATGCAGGAATGTTATGGTGCGGATAAGATTTCTGATGAGGCAAAAACAGAGATTTCATCCACGGTCAAATATTTCCAGGCTCATGGAGCAAAGGATGTAAATATTGACAGCTGTGAGGCCATTTCTGAGAGTAAAAATTATACGTATGTTTATATCCGCTATAATCTTGTACTGCAGAATGACCAGGAATATCCGTGCATCAGTACTTACCTTGTAAAAGTGCAGGATAAGAAATATTATCTGTATTCGCCGGCTGAGATCTCAGATGAGATCAGCCAGCAGGCTGCGGCAGATTATCAGAAATTTATGACCACCAAAACTTATACAGACTATACCAAGGCTTACGAAGTCTTTCTGAAAAAGAATCCGGGATATGAGGACAAAATTGCAAGTAAACTGAACGGATAAAAACAGGCAGGAGGACATAAGAATGAAGCGAATTTTGCTGATGGTGATCAGGAATCTGATCTTTGTTCCTTACTGGTGGATTAAACTTTGCTGGTATGCGGCGCATACAGATGATTATCCGGAAGAGAAGAAATACACATTCCTGAGACATGTAGATGAGCATGCCATCGAAGGCGGAAATATCCATATTGATGTGCATGGGCAGGAAAACATCCCCAAGGAAAACGGATTTATGTTTTTTCCGAATCACCAGGGACTGTTTGATGTACTGGCGATCATTAAAGCCTGCCCGGTTCCTTTCTCTGTAGTAGCTAAGAAAGAAGTGGGAGATATTCCATTCCTGAAGCAGGTTTTTGCCTGCATGAAGGCTTTTATCATTGACAGAGAGGACCTGAAGCAGTCCATGCAGGTGATTGTCAATGTGATCCGCGAGGTAAGGGCAGGTCGCAATTATCTGATCTTTGCGGAAGGAACCAGAAGTAAGAACGGAAATCACCCGGGAACATTCAAGGGCGGCAGTTTTAAGACTGCGACAAAGACAAAATGTCCGATCGTTCCTGTTGCGCTGATCGATTCTTTTAAAGCTTTTGATACCGGTTCCACAGAGAAGATCACAGTGCAGGTACATATCCTTCCTCCAATGTATTATGAGGAATATAAGGATATGCATACAACGGAGATTGCGGAAGAAGTAAAGAGACGGATCGAGAAAGTGATCGAAGAGAATACTATATAAAAACAGAAAAGGCTCTGATGAAGTTTAAATAAAAACATCATCGGAGCTTTTTTTGATATATATATTGCACAAAAACGAAACGTTTTATTTGTGAATTGTTAAGCGTATACAACTAAAACATTTGATGGTAACATATAAACACCTGTTAAATATGAATAAAAACACAAAAGAGGACTGTGAAATGAAAAAAGAAGAATATCTTTCCCTGATCGATGAAGTGATCGCACAGGGACCATATACCGATATGTGGGATTCTCTCTGTGAGCATCCTACTCCGAAGTGGTATGCAAGAGATAAGTTTGGAATTTTTATTCACTGGGGTGTATATAGTGTTCCGGCATTTGGAAACGAGTGGTATCCCAGAAATATGTATGTGAAAGGCTCCAAAGAAAATCTGCATCATATAGAGAAATATGGAACTCTGGATAAATTCGGATATAAAGATTTTATTCCGCAGTTTAAGGCAGAAAAATTTGATCCAAAAGAATGGGCAGCACTTTTTAAAGAGGCAGGAGCGAAATTCGTAGTTCCGGTTGCAGAACACCACGATGGATTTCAGATGTACGCCAGTGACCTCTGCCGCTGGAATGCTGCTGAGATGGGACCGAAGCGTGATATCCTGGGAGAGCTGAAGACAGAAGTTGAAAAAGAAGGCATGGTTCTGGGAGCTTCTTCTCACAGAGCGGAGCATTACTGGTTCTTTAACGGAGGACGTCAGATCCCGGAGGCAGATGTCAATGATCCGGAATATGCGGATCTTTACGGACCGGTAGCAGGAATCACCCGGGATATGAGTGATATCTATGACAATCCTCCGACAGAGGAGCATATGCAGGACTGGCTTGTCCGCACCTGCGAGATCGTGGATAAATATCAGCCATCCATCGTGTATTTTGACTGGTGGATCCAGCAGTATGCATGGAAACCGTATCTTCGTAAATTTGCGGCATATTATTACAACCGTTCCGCACAGTGGGGAAAAGAAACTGCTATTGATGCAAAATTTGACGCATATGTTTACGGCAGTGCGGTCAATGATCTGGAGAGAGGTCAGTTAGACCATATCACACCGGATCTCTGGCAGAACGATACTTCTGTAGCGAAGAATTCCTGGGGCTATACCATCGGAAATGATTACAAGAAACCTTCAGATGTAGTTCTGGATCTGATCGATGTAGTCAGCAAAAATGGCGCACTTCTTCTCAATATCGGACCGAAGCCGGATGGCACGATTCCGGAAGAAGATGCACATATCCTGAGAGAAATGGGAAAATGGCTGAAAGTAAACGGAGAGGCAATTTACGGAACCAGATACTGGAAAGTATTTGGAGAGGGTCCGACGGTGGTTCCGGAAGGCCATTTCACAGATACTTATGACAAGCATTTTACTTCTGAGGATATCCGTTTCACAAGCAAGAGCAACCATATTTACGCAACGGTACTTCACTGGCCGGAAGACGGAGAGATCCATATCAAATCTCTTGGAAATGATATGAAACTTTTGAAATCTACGATCAGGGATATTGAGATTCTTGGAACAGATCTGCATCCGTCATATGCAAGAAACAAAGAACTGGATATTTCCTGCGGAAGAGGAGCGGTTGATGCAGGGGATATGCCGGTGGTACTGAAGATTACGATAGAGTAAATTATCGGAGAATAAACGGGGGATACTGTCGGAACTGTTCCGGCAGAAAAATACAGGAAAATCAGCAAAAACTTATGTATAACAGAAAGGTTATGGGGATTACACTATGGGAAACAAAAGATACACAGGAAACTGGAACTCTGTAAATACACATACCGTTCCAAAATGGTATGAGGACTGTAAATTCGGAATTTTTATTCACTGGGGAATTTATTCTGTACCGGCTTTTGCGCCACATACATGGGAACTGGGAGAAGTTGATTCCAAAGAGTGGTTTGCGGATAATCCGTATGCAGAATGGTACTACAATTCACTGAACATCGGAAAAGGTCCTACATATAAACATCATATCGAAAAATATGGAAAAGATTTCAAGTACGAAGATTTTATCCCAATGTGGAAAGCCGAGAACTGGGATCCGAAACAGTGGGCGGAGATTTTTAAAGAAGCGGGTGCAGAGTATGTTGTCCTGACAACCAAACATCACGATGGTTTTTGCCTGTTCCCGAGTAAGTATACACACTTTAACTCTGTGGAAATGGGACCGAAGAGAAATATCACCGGTGAGCTGACAGAGGCTGTCCGGGATGCAGGTATCCGTATGGGGCTGTATTATTCAGGACTGATTGACTGGCAGTATGCAAATGATCCTATTTTTGAGGATGATGATCTGTTTGGAACAGCTAGCCCGACATTTGCATATGCAGATTATTCCTATAATCAGATGAAAGAGCTTGTAGATGATTATGCACCGAGTGTGTTCTGGAATGATATCGGATGGCCGACACAGAGTGAAGAGATGATGCCGTATTTCTTAGCACATTATTACAATAAGGTTCCGGAGGGTGTGGTAAATGACCGTTTCAACGGACGTTATCACGATTTCCTTACTAAGGAATATAAATCCGGTTCTGTAAACAGAAATGAGAAATGGGAGATGTGCCGTGGAATGGGCTTATCCTTCGGTTATAATGCCAACGAAGGCGATGACAAGCTGATCTCTGTTCCGGATCTGATCTCACTTCTTGTGGGAACAGTGGCAAATAACGGAAATCTTCTCCTGAACATCGGCCCGAAGGCAGATGGAACTATCCCGGAGGAGCAGGTAAGAAGACTGAAGATCCTGGGTGCATGGCTGAAGGTAAACCATGACGGTATTTACGGAACACGCTGCAGTGACCGTGAATCTGAGCTGCTTGAGAGTGGAATCGAGCTCCATTATACACAGAAAGACGGAAATCTGAATGTGTTTGCAGATCATCTGAAGGAAGGTGCCAATGAATTCCTGATCAAGGGCTATCACGGAGCGCTGAGACCATTTGATCCGGCAGTGAAGGTAGAAACTGAAGATACTGCAGAAGGACTTCTTGTGAAGATCCCGGAATATAAAGAAGATATGTATGTGGTTGGATTAACCAACAGATTCTAAATGATGAACAGGAGAACCGGATGTATGTCGGTCCTTTTGTTGCTGCATGGGAGAAGATCGTGGATATCCGATCGATTCTCAGGGAGGGAGCTTTTATGTTTGGGAAAAAAATCGCAATACTGTTATCAACGGCAATGATCTTGACAGGGTCCTGTGTATCTTCTGTGGCTGTACATGCACAGACTGGTTATGCGGCTGAATATGCACAGGAAGCATCGGCAG
>ENA-ORPD01001009-ORPD01001009.1-human-gut-metagenome-genome-assembly--contig:-NODE-1009-length-23701-cov-11.754631_pt1 | contig 23701 bp, 29 predicted proteins | sample MGYA00242143_ERZ509076 | MGnify/ENA primary metagenome ERZ509076 (study PRJEB26280, sample SAMEA2338706) | human gut metagenome | biome: human gut; feature: human-associated habitat; material: faeces... | reverse complement strand
GCCAAGGGCCAGTTCTGCGATTTTCCCTTTCTGCCGGAGATGGCCATTGACGCCATGTTTTTCCACGGGAACGCCGAACATGGAGCTGGCCGAAGCACAATAGATATCGCCATTTCGGGCAAAGACGTCCGAGCGCCAGGTTTCTCCTGCTAGCCATGAAAGCACCCTGGCTTCAATGGCCGAAAAATCCGACACGACAAACTTCAGCCCCTGCCGGGGTACAAAGGCCGTACGGATCAGCTGGGAAAGGACATCGGGGATGGAATCGTACAAGAGTTCCAGTGCTTCGTAATTTCCCTGGCGTACCAGTTCCCGGGCTTCCGATAGGTCCGGCAGATGATTTTGGGGCAGATTCTGCAACTGGATATGCCGGCCGGCAAACCGTCCGGTCCGGTTGGCTCCATAAAACTGGAACATGCCCCTAGCCCGACCATCCTCACAAGCCGTCATCTCCATGGCCTGGTATTTCCGGACCGAAGATTTGGCCAGTTTCTGTCGAAGCAACAGTACACTGCGAAGCGGTCCTTCTGCCGTCTTCAGCAGTTCCTGTACCTGCTTTTTGCCCAAGGACTCCGTCTTCATCCCATGCTGTTCTAGCCAGCCGATCATCTGGATGACAGAGTTTGGATTCTCCAGGCCCGTCTTTTCCTTCAGTACAGCCATCAGGCTGTCCCGGCTGCGGGCATCGATGGCGATGGCATTTTCAGCCAGTGTCCGGTCAATGGCGATGCCCCGGTCATTGATTTCCTGGTCGAGATGATATTCATCCCATACCGGTTCCGGGACAGGATACTTCTTCAGCCGCTCCTGAATGGCCATTTCCACTTCCACATCCCGTTTGTTGTAGGACATGAACAGAATCCATTTATCCGGAGCATGCTGAGGAAGGTTCCTTGTCCTGCCGCCATTCACTTTGGTTTCCTTGCAGGGAACGCAGAAATACCGAATCAGGTCTTTGCCTTCCTTCATCTTCTGGCTGTCCAGCTTCAGTACGGCCCCTGCGCCTTCCAGAGAAAGAGGCAGGCCCATATAGGCCGACCAGATCATGGAGCATTTCCATCCCGCCGGATTGAGGAACCTGGCACAGTCCCGGGAAAGCGGATGATGGTCATGGAACGGGTCCAGGCTCATCCCAAAATCACGCAGGTATCGCGACAGGCATACCCGTTCGAAGCTGGCATTGAACGCCCACTTGATGACGGTTTCATCGGTTAGGGCATCCAGGATAGCGTTCGGGATGCTCTCTCCCTGCGCCAGGTCAACGACCTGTACCTCACCACCGTCCACGGCATACCCAAAGAGAAGGATTTCAAAGGCTGGCGATTCTGCGTATTTGTACACGCCGCATTTAGCCAGGTTGACATCGCTGAAGGTTTCAATATCGATACTGATGGTTTTCATACTCTTCACCTCAAAAAAACGGCGAGACACAAGGCCCCGCCGCCGCAATTTACCACTACTTATTTCCGGAAGGATTCCATCTGCTTGCGGTGATATTCTTCTTCCCGTTCTTCCCGGTGCCGGGCCATTTCTTCATCCCGCTGGTCTTTTTTGATATCCGTATAAATCATGGCCACGAAGAATCCGCCGGCGCACAGTGCGACCAGGCAGTACAGGCCGTCCATAATCAGTCTCATCATAGTTTCCATAATCGAACCTCCTTATGCCAGGAAATCATCATCGTCAGCTGTAGCAAAATCATCTTCTGCACGGGGTTTGCCACCGAGGGGTTCGCCATCACGGATTTTCTGCAGATTGTTCAGTCCGCAGGCAATGCCTTTATTGCCGTTGCTGTTGAAGGCGTAGAAGTTGATGGACACACGGGCATACATACCGCTGTAAATGTCCGTGGGAGCCAGTTCACAGTTCACATTGTCCGCGCCGCAGACATAGGGCTTGTTCTTGCTGGATGCGGTCACGACCCAGCAGCCACGGCATTCCTCACCAAAAGGCTCACCGGAGGGGCGCACACCGTCACCGTCATGGACAACGGATTCGATGCGGGCGGGACGGACACCATTCCACTTGGCGTTGACGCCGACCTCGGCGGCGGCGTTCATGGCCGCGTCAAGCTCCTGCTTGATAGTCGGGTTGGACTTAGGGATCAGCAGCGTGACGCTGAACTTCGGGTCGCCCACGCCGTTCTGCGGCGCACGGGCGGTCACGAGGTTGCAGTAGGACAGGCGGCATTCGGGGGTGAGAACTCTTTTCGGATCATTCTGATACATGGTTTAATTCCTCCATAAATTTCATTCAGTTCAATATGTTCAGTCCTGCATCCGCAGGTAGGGTCAAAGGTTTTTGTAGATCGCGTTGAAGGCGTTTCGGGTTACGGATTTGAGCGCATTCCGGTTTAGGCGGGGCGCTTCCAGCAGTTCCATAATGGCGGTGAAGGATTCGCAGGCGTCACGGCACATATCCAGATAGCCGTCCGCGTTGCCCTCATAATCCTTGACCAGCTCCTGCTGTTCTTGGATTTCCTCCTTCAGCTCTGCGACGCATTCCCGGAAGCAGCGGGCGACATCATCTCCGAGCTTTTCGCGCAGCAGCCGTTCAAGAAACACATCCTTGTCCTCGAAAATGACCTCCATGCTGCCGTCATTGAGATATACCGTTTCAGCCATCGGACGCACCCGCAAACTCAGCGGCACCGACGCAATAGGCTTCGCGGCGGTCGCTTGCCAACGCAAGTGTAGGTTTGCCCTTCGGCTTCGTGACACACTCGGAAAGCAGCTCCGCAAAGGTCTTTTTGCCGAGCATCTTTTCCAGCTCTGAGAGGGTCTTCGGCTTGCGGTCGTAGATCAGCGCCTCGTCATACCCGGCGTCAATCAGCTTCTGGACAGCGGCGTCAACATCCGTGAAGGCACGGTTGCTGCGGCCCTCCACCAGCTTCCAGCCGGGGATTTCGCCGCCGTCAAGCATTGCGCCGGTGGCGTAGTCCTGAAGGTCCTTGTACCACTGCACCAGACCTTCGGCCTGAATCAGCAGGTCGCCGACTTCGGCATCCGACAGGCACGGGCTTTTTCCGATCTCACGGCTGCCGTTCGCGGGGGTGAGATTCTTGAAATCCTCAAAGCCGGTAAAGAACGCGGCTCTTGCGGCGCATTGCGCCTTGCCCTTGCAGAATCGGCAGTGCTCACCGGGGCAGAAGGTTCCGGGGCCGTCGTAGGCTTCCTTTGCAAGGGGTTTGATACTCTCGCCCCATGCAAGCAGATCATCCACACTAAGGGCGTCCTCGCTGGCCTCCTGTGACAGGCGGGGCTGACAGATACCCATTGATACCCACTTGATTTGGTCGCCGTAGATAGGTCCGTAGAGCTTCAGAGCACCCAGCGCATACAGCCGCATTTGCGGGTTGTTTTCAGCCGATACAGGAACGCCCTTGCCGTGCTTGTAGTCGGTGATGTGCAGCGTGTCGCCGCCAATCATGATACAGTCGCAGGTGCCGAAACCGTCCGGGACATAGGTCGTGAGATCGACCTTGACCTCCATTGCCACATGGGGCGGCGCGGCGTACTGCATGGCCTTCTCCGTGAGATAGTCCACATACGCTTCGGCGGTCCGCAGCATCTCGTCAGAGTACAGCGGGCGGGCTTGCAGCTTCTTCAGCTCAGAGTTGAATTTGCGGGTGGACAGGACAGTGAATTTCTTGCGGGCATACAGCTCGCAGATGGCGTGTGCCAGAGTACCTTCCTCCGCATAGGAGCTTGTCCCGTCAGGAAAACTCTCCTCGAAATGCGGTGCCGCCGTACAAGCCAGCCAGCGATGGGCGCTGGATGCGCTCAGAAGGGCGTGTTGTCTGGGGGTAGGCATTGTCCCACCTCCCGTTAAAGCTGCGCTCCGAGGGCTTTAAGCTCAGCACCAAAAGCGCTGTATGCCTCCTTCGGCAGCTGCGTTACGGCCTGTACACCGAACTTGCCCAGCAGAGCGAGGAGCTGCGGCATCTTGCCTGCGTCGATCAGCGCCGCACCCGCGCGGCTCAGCGCCTCCACGGTGTAGCTCTCAGCCGGAGCGGCGACCGGCGCAGTCGGGGCAGCAGTCGTCGGTGCAGTTGGCTGAACAGGGGTGGGTGCAACAGTGCCGGTAGTTGGCGCAGGCTGAACAGGTGTCGTAGGGTTTACGACGGGAGCCGCAGGAGCGGGCGCGGCGGGGAAATCAACGTTGACAACGCCTGCGTTGTCGATGTGGTGGTTGTTCCCTCCGTGCTGATGGCAGACGAATTCGGGCTGCTTGCCGATGGCACCGGCCAGCGCGTTCAGCGCTTCCGGCAATCCGGGGATTTCGATGGTCATTTTGATCTCAAACATGATTTGCCTCCTAAATGTTCTTCAGATCGTCGATGATTTGTTGCCAGCTTTCAGAAACGTTCAAGACGTGCCTTGAGTATTGACTTGAGTAGTAGCCTTGCTGCCAGAGCTTCGCAGCGCCGCCCTCGCCACAGTTATAGGCCATGAGGGCTTTGTGCTGGTCGCCGTACTTGTCCAGCAGCTCACCGATCAGGAGGACACCGGCAACAATGTTGCCCTCATAGTCGGTGGGTTCGATCCCAAGTCCGCGCAGGCGATCATAGTTAATCGGATGGACTTGCATCAGGCCCCAGCAGGTGCCGTTGTCTGCATCGAGGTTGAAGCTGCTTTCGCATTCCGCGATTGCCAGCGCCAGTGCATAGGGAACGCCGTAGTCCTCACACGCCTGCTGCATTACCTCTTGAAGCTCGTAGCTCAGCGGAATGTCGTCACTGTGTAGGAATCTCTGCCCTTCTGTCTCCTGCGGTACGGCTTCCGGCTCTGTGACCGGCTCGTCCGGTGTGGAGGCGGTAGGGGCTTCGGTTTCCGGCACGGACGTTTCAGCCGTGGGAGCGGGTGCGGTTTCCTCCGGTGCGGGCGCTGCGCCTGACGCGCAGTTGACGGCAAGGATCGTGATTACGACCGCCTCCAACACTGCCAGCACAAAGAGGCCAAGAGCGATACGGCGCAGCCTATTGAACTGCTGGTACTGCCGTCTGCGTGTCGTCGTCATAGAACTTGCCTTCCTCTCTGCATTTCTGTAGCCACGCTTCGTAGCGGCGCAAATTCTCCGGATCGGAGTAAAACCGCTCAATGCCCGCAAGCAGCGTCCGGCAGAGAATATCCATTTGTACCCGCGGAATCTGCGTGCAGTCGATTTTGACGTTGGCCATGATGCTTTCCTCGTTTCTTACTGATTAACTGTGGGTTCGCTTGCCTGCCGCTGCTCAAGGCGTTCAAGCGCATCAATGATGCGCTGCTGGGTCGTGGCGTTGCCCTTCTTGTTGTGGAGAACAGCGGACAGGTATGAGTTCGTCAGCCCTGCTTCATCCGCAAGCTGCTTGCCCGTAATTGCCGCCATGTGCATACGCCCGACCACTTCAGCGGTCCAGTCGAAATTCAAATTTTCACCTCCAAGTTCAAATATTTTTGCAAAAGGAGTTGAAATATTTGCACTGTTGTGGTATCATAGAAAAGGTGTGTATCTGATACCCTTTCGACGGCTTCCTCCGTGCCAGCGGAGGGGGCTTGCCATGCTATGGCTGTCGTTCGTTCAAATATTTGCTCCACGTTTTACATTATAGAGCAATCATTTGAACTTGTCAAGGGGGTTGGAGCAAATATTTGAATTTTCTTCGGAGGCAATATGTTTTACGATGTGTTCAAAAAGCTCTGTGATGATCGGGGCATCAATCCGACGCGCGCAAGTGTAGAGATCGGCTTCAGCCGAGGCAGCGTGTCTTACTGGAAGAAGCGCTATTCGGAGGGCTTCGACGCGAAACCTGATTCTTACACCGCTGAAAAGATTGCGGACTATTTTGACGTTTCAGTGGATTACCTGCTGGGAAGAACGGACGATCCGATTGACTACGACAAAAATGGGGACGCACTTGCAGAAATCCCGCTCACCTATGTTGAGGCCGCGAACGGTGATATGAAGAAAGCTCGGCAAATGATGCTTGCCGTCGATGCCGACGCGCTGCGGGAGCGTGACGCCATGCCAGAGGTGTATCGTCAGTACCTGAAGCTGGACGAAATCGACCGTGCGAAGGTTGAAGCATATATCACCGGTCTGCTGTCGTCCGATAAGTATCAGACGGTCGCTAAAGCAAAGAATGCCTGATACGGCGTGAGGGAAAAATCCTCTACGTCGATTTCAAACGCTTTATGAGGTGAAGGGAGGTCGTGGTCATGGATGGACACGATTACGAATATCTGGTCGCAAAGTACCTTCGCGGGCACGGCTACACCGGCGTTAAGGTGACAAAGGGATCAGGCGATTTTGGCATCGATGTTACGGCCCACAAGGCTGGGCACAAATACGCCGTACAGTGCAAATACTACTCAAACCCTGTAAGCCTCGGCGCGATACAGGAGGCAGTAGCCGGAAAAGCACTTTATAACTGCGACCGTGCAATGGTTGTCACCAACAACACATTCACAAAAGCCGCACGCGAATTGGCAAATGCGAATAACGTTCTTTTGCTGGAAAACGTCCGCAGCGCAGGAGCCTTCCGTTTCTCGCAGTTGCCGAAGGGCGTGAGAATTTTTCTGCTCGGCGCGTATCTGTTCACGGCGTCCGCTCTCTTTGTTGCCATGCTGGACATCAACAAGGAGCAGCCCTTCTGGACAGCGGTGTATAACGTGGTAACAACGATGACGTTCATGTTGTTCCCGCTATGGATAGGCCCCGTAATTCGTGGTGTCAAAAAGCTATTTCGGCGTGCCCTCACGAGAATCAAAGCGGGCAAAGCTACACCGGCAACTGCCGCAGTAGCGACGCCGTCCATACAGCCGGTACAGCCCAGAATTAACGCTGTTGCGCTACAGCCGTTCCTGCCTGTTGAAGTTCAGGATCACAAAGATACTTTTGCAAACGCACTGGCCGGGCTGCCCGTGCTTACGACCTCTGTGATCCAACGTAACTGCAAGTGCGGAATCAACCGCGCGTACTCGATACTACGCAATCTTCAGGTCTACGGGCTTATTCATGAGGCCGGAAAAGACACCTATGAATGGACAGAAAAAGCCCTCCTGCTGGGCGCAGAAGGGCGTAACGGGTAACAGATATGTCGATAGATATTAAATGGCAAGTGCCAATGGCAAAGCCGGAGGTCAGCGAACTGGCCGTCGTATATGCCCGGTATTCAAGCCACAGTCAAGGTGAACAGTCCATCGAAGGGCAGCTCTCCAACGCAAGAGACTACGCCGCCGCACACGGCTACACCCTCGTGCATGAATACGTTGACAGGGCAAAGAGCGGTCGGACGGATAACCGTGCCGAGTTCCAGCAGATGCTGAAGGACACGGCCAAGCGGCAGTTTTCGGTTATCATCCTCTGGAAAGTTGACCGCTTCGGGCGTAACCGTGAGGAGATCGCCATAAACAAGATGAAGTGCCGCAAGAACGGCGTGCGCGTCGAGTATGTGGCGGAAACCATCCCGGACAGCCCGGAGGGCGTAATCCTTGAAAGTGTGCTGGAAGGCTTCGCGGAGTATTACAGCCTACAACTTTCGCAGAACATCCGCCGTGGCCGTGCTGAGAGCGCCGAGAAGTGCCAGTCGTTGGGCGGAAACCGCCCGCTGGGGTACAAGACCGGACCGGACAAAAAGTTCGTCATAGACGAAAATACCGCGCCCACAGTGAAGATGATCTTCACCATGTACGCGGACGGCAAGACAGTTACGGAAATCGTTGACAAGCTGAATGAAATGGGCCTGCGGACGTTGCGCGGTGGCCCCTTCACCAAGAACAGCTTGCATTCGATTCTGAAGAACAAGAAATACATCGGCATTTATGAGTATCAAGGCCGCGAGATCAAGGACGGCGTTCCTCGGATTATCGAGGACGACGTGTTTAACAAAGTACAGGAAATGCTGAAGATCAACAAACGAGCACCGGCGAAAACATGGTCGCGCGCCGACTACATCCTCACGGACAAGCTGTTTTGCGGCAAGTGCGGCGCTCTGATGTTCGGCGAGAGCGGCACCAGTAAAACCGGCGCAAAGCATAATTACTACATCTGCTCCAACAAGAAGCGCTTCCGCTCCTGCGACAAAAAGGCCGTGCGACAGGCAGACATTGAGGGCACCGTGCTCAACGCCACCCATGAGCTGCTGCAAGACGACGAGCTACTGGACTACATCGTTGACCGCACATGGGAGTATTACCTTGCACAGGACAACAGTCAAGAGGAGCTGCGTAACCTTCAGCGGCAGCTTGCACAGACTGACACCGCCATATCAAACCTCATTCGGGCCATTGAGGCCGGAATACTGACCGAGGAAACCAAAAAGCGCATGGACGAGCTGACGCAGCAGAAAGCCGATTTGAAGGCGTCCATTGCCGACAGGGAGATAGCCCGTGGTTTCCACCTGAAAAAATCTCATATCGCGTATTATCTCCGCAGCCTGCGTGACGCTGACTGGTCGGACAAAGAGGCACAAAAGCGCCTGATCCAGACCTTCGTAAATGCAGTATTCGTCTATGATGACCACATAACGCTGACGTACAACTTCAGCGGAGATAAAAACACCATCACACTGCGTGATATGCAGCGTTTTGAAGACGGGGAGGAGTTCGGATGCCGTGCGTCTCGCTCCACCATAACTGGACACCAGTTTTGATACAATGAGTATCGAAGCGGGTGTCCAGTTTCTTTTTGCAAAAGTCCCTATTTGCAAGGGTTTTCATATACCTTTTAACGAAAGCAGGCTCTACGGTAACCGAGAAATGGTCGCCGTAGAGCCTTTTTGCATTTTTGCCTATGTACTTTTTAATTATAGGTCTTGAGGGTGTGCATTGGGTTCAGAGGAATAATTAAAAGGTGCAACGCTTACGGTGCGACCACCCTACCATTCCGAACCACAGCATGGGTGTAGAAATCCAGAGAAACCGTGATGTCCCATCCATAGATGTCCTTAAAGAATGAAAACTGGTCAGCCATACCGAATACGCGGTTAATGTCACGCATACCACCACAGCAGTTAAAAGAGTAATTCACGCTGATGTGATCCAGGTGGCGCTCAATTTTTGTATCCAGTTCGTAGAGTTCGGAAACCTCTATGGCGGTCTGGATAAATTTCTCACTGGCCTTGATGCGCTCCGGCATTAACACATAGGCAGTATTTGCTTGTATTTTTGCCATGACCTCATCAAACGAGGGAGTCGGCACTTTGGGTTCGTCAGCCATCTCCAATTCTATCTGTTTCATTTCCTCCATCGGATCGATGCGAGGATATTTCTTTTCATAGATGATTTCTACACTCATACGCTCACCCCTCAATGCGGACAACAGGTACACCAACCTTCATCGCATAATCTATCGTATTTTTAGTTCCGCTTTTTTCTCCGTTGAATACGGCTATAACTCTGGTAGAGTGATTAACCATCCATTCATTTCGGATTTGAAAACAGGCTCGGCTGTAGCCCTCACAGACATATTTCACGAAGTCTGCTGCCGCCAGTATCTCTCGGTATGCTTTCTGCCATTCTTGGCTCCAACCACGCTCAAAGCTCCCATAGGGGCACGCACACATCAGTTTAACATCGTAACCCTCGTCACGGAGCATCAGCACGATTTGTGCCACCCAGATATCTACGCCCCTTGCCATACCCGTAATAAAGACATTCAGTCCGTCAGCAACCGCCTGGCGGATTTCTTTTTCCAGATCCTTTTTGATGGACTTTTCATGGCGTGTCAACTTTTCGGGGCGATGACCCGTAAAGCACACCCGGTGCATCCTCTTTTCAGTTTCGGTCATAACAGCCCCTCCGCATTTCTGTTCTACTAACATTACATCATACCACATACCTATTCTCGTTTCAACTCGTATGTATTTTATTACTCAACTTGGAAGTAAAATAGATATGAGAAAGGTGGTGATGCTATGGATACGCACGCTCGTCTCCAGCAGTTATTGCGAGAGCGCGGATGGACGGAGTACAAACTTTCAAAAGAGTGCGGTTTGGCACAATCCACGATTGGTAACATTTTCCGAAGAAACACGGTTCCTTCCGTTGCGACCCTTGAGACGATATGCAGAGGATTCGGCATCACTATGTCGCAGTTCTTCGCTGACACCGATATGGTAGAACTGACCCCGGATATGAAGGAACTGTTTGACTGTTGGGTCTACCTCACGCCGAGCCAGAAATCCGCAGCCATCCAAATGCTCAAAGCCATGAGCCATGACAACGAATAATAGGAAGCCTTCGGGCTTCTTATTTTTTTGCTCAGAATACATACGGATTGAACTGCAAATATCGCTCAAATATGATGCTTTTGCACTATAATTAAAGGGCGCCGGCTCCGTGCTGCCGTAGCCTGTGGATTTCTTGCCACAGTTACAATTCTGCAGCGGGAGGAGGTGAACCCGTATGAAAATAACCAAGAAACAACCACTTCGACCGCGTGGGCGCAGTGATGAGAAAAGGCAGTCTACCAAAGATGCGATTCGTGAGGCATATGCCAACGGTCCTCAGAAGGAGGTGCAGATAATACCGGCAAAAAAGGATCTGGTCACAGATGCGGAAAAGAAAAAACTCCGTGTCTGTGCCTATTGCCGTGTCAGCACCGAGGAGGACAACCAGGCAAGCAGCTATGAGTTGCAGGTGCAGAACTACACGAAAATGATTCAAGAGAATCCAGAGTGGGAGTTTGCAGGCATCTTTGCGGACGAGGGCATTTCCGGCACTTCTGTGTTGCATCGTGAGCATTTTCTTGAAATGATAGAGAAATGCAAGGCCGGTGAAATAGATCTGATTATCACCAAGCAGGTCAGCCGTTTTGCCCGTAATGTCCTGGACAGTCTGAACTACATCTTTATGCTCCGCAAACTCGACCCTCCTGTGGGCGTGTACTTTGAAACGGAAAAGCTGAACACTCTGGATCGGAGCAGTGATATGGTCATCACCGTATTGAGCCTTGTAGCCCAGAGTGAATCCGAGCAGAAGTCCAACAGCCTGAAATGGTCATTCAAACGCCGTCGAGCCCAGGGCTTGGGTATCTACCCCAACTGGTCTCTTCTCGGCTATAAGGGCCATGAGTGGGAGATAGATGAGGACGAAGCCGATGTGGTACGAACCATCTACAGTCTTTATCTGGAGGGCTATTCCTCCACACAGATTGCAGATTTGCTGACAAAGAGCGGCATTCTGACTGTAAAGGGTCTATCGACATGGAGTTCCGGCAGCGTCCTCGGCATTCTCCGCAATGAGAAGTATTGCGGTGATGCCCTGTGTCAAAAAACAGTAACGGTAGATTTCTTTACACACAAGAGCGTCAAAAACAACGGACTGGAAACGCAGTATTTCATTGAGGGGCATCACGCTCCAATCATTGAAAAGAGCGACTGGCTGTTGGTACAGCAAATCCGCAAAGAACGGCGATACACCAGAAGACAAACCAGGAAGTGCAAACCACGCATTGTGGTCAAAGGCCCCCTGGCAGGCTTCATCATTGCCGACCCCAAATGGGGACCAGAAGATGTGGACAGCATCATGGAAAAGCTGTCCCGACCGACCGAAATCGTCACTTCACCTATGTTGGAGGACGAAAACTTTATGATTGAAAAGGAGTAAACTACTATGTCTATTTTGGAAAAATTCACTGTCATCGACCTCATTAAGACCCGTTCCGCATCCGTTGCCACCATCACCGGCAATGTTCTGAAGTTCAACAACCAGACCGCTGCTGAACTGCACTACGCCCCGTACATCCAGGTGCTGATCAACCCGAAGGATAAGCAGTTCGCCATCCGTGGCTGCAAGGAGGATGCTCCGAATGCCGTGCCTTTCTCCAAGCCGGAGGGTGAGCAGAAATACCAGATTAAGATTAGTGCCGCCGCCGTGGTGGATATGATCCGCAAGATGGCAAACTGGTCTGCCGAGGATAACTGGAACATCCCCGGCATTTATTTTGCCGAGGACGATGCCCTTATCTATGATGTGAGCGCTGCTTACAGACCGTCTCCGAAGGGTGGATGGACGGTTAAGCATCAGAAAGAGGAAGCGGCGGCGGCTGCCCTTGCCAGAAATCCTGTAGCTAATGACGGAGAGGAGGCTGATGAATAAATAAAAGATGCCGGGCTGACACCTCAAAAATGTCAGTCCGGCATTTGTTTGCATTTATAAAACTAACAGCCAATGCCCTTCCGGAAGCACCACAGAAGTGTATCCTCTACAAAGCGGAAAAGCAGCAAAGCATCTTCGCGTGTAGGGGTGTCCTCATGGTGTGTTCCTAACCCCGACATTGCGCTATACATAGTTTGGAAGAGGCGAAAACGATTAGCTCCGCATCTGTTGTCAATCCAATAGGTGTAAATCTTTTTGATGGACGTAAGGGTTGCCCCATTGTCAATAATTGTTTCTCCTGTGGCAGCAAGTATGCCCTTGGCATAATCATTGCTAACAGTATCCAGTTTTTTGAAAAAGCTCTCAAAAAGGGAACGGCAATTTTCTATGCAACTGACATATTGAGCGTTACCGAAATTTGTTGTTGCTTCATCATAGATGTGAACCAAATCACTTTGATGCGTTGTCAGCATTGTACGCAAATACGATATATCGCTTGTTCGCTCAGCATTACCGTCAGACGAAGGAACCAGCGAATATTCGTAATCAGTCCAATACTCTTCTACCTTCTCACGAACATTGATTTCATATCCGATGATGGCGAGATAATTTTCAAGTTGAGAAAATTCCGTCTCTTCAATCTGTGTGGTATGCTTAAGAATTGTATTTAAAAACCTCAATAACGCTTCTTCCGATGATTCTATGGCTTGGCAGATTGACAAACATACATATTCAGGATTGTACTGCTCATTATCATTTGGATATCCACGATAAAACCGTTTTGGATCTAAACGAAAAGAATACTCATCAACTAAATCTGACAGTCCTGCTTCACAGAGAATTACCTCTCCATCGTCATTGTTTCGGGTACTTCGGCGGAGCAACTTTCCAAAAGTCGAATAAATATTTGAACGAGCAATCCTCTCTTTACTATCAAAAACTACGCTCATTACAACACCTCCTCCGGTGGGTCAAAATCATCATCTGTACATTTGCGGATAATATGCTTGGTTTTTTCAAGCGGGAGAGGTACATCCCCCTCAGCAAAATACTCTATTTTTACTACTTCTGCGACAGAGTGGTGGTTGTCCTTTCCAACAGGGACAACCACATAGTCGCCAACCTCAATGCGGTCATCGTCAGCTATGTAATAATAGCTTTTGAAGCCTTCATCAAATTCCACGCTACAGTAAATATAGTCTTGTTTGCGACGCTTTACCTTCCCGTAAACAGACGGGTTGAGGATTTCGCCAAAGCCATAAAAACAGATGAACTCCCAAATATCGTTGGCAAAGTCCCCCCAAGCTTCTGGCAGTGCTTTCTTGTCATAAGTTCCCTGGATGATGCGCTTCGGACTTTTTTTGAAATCTATGGTGATGGTGTAGTCCTGTGTTTCCATAGGGTTTTCAATCACATCACCAGGGTTCCCTTCAATTTCACCAAACAGTTCCTCGGCATCAATACCATCAAGAATACTTTCAACGCCGCCTTCGACATACATTTTCCTGGACACAATGCAACCGGACCCAATATTCTGAATATGCTCAAGGGTTTCACTCTCGCGGTCAAGAATCAGCTTTTCGCTATAATCCCAGGTAACATACTCCACGCCCTCAGAAACAGGCTGCTTGGGTTTAATTTTAGTAACCCGGTGATAATCCACAGTGATTCGGTCAACACGATCTGGTTTGTTATTGCCGTCAAAGACATAAAGATCATCCATGCCCAGAGCCTCACGGACTAAATCCGAAAGGTCAGTGCCATTTACATCAAAATCCGCACATAGAGATCCTCTAAACTTATAAACTATTCCCTGTGTATTGGTAATTTCCATCACCCAATCGCCAATATCAGTAGCGAAAAGTTCATCGTACTCGCTGCTGAAATATGACGAAATGCTGTTCAGCACCCTTTCTGCTACAGCCTTTTCAATCTTATAGACTTTACTTCTGGCTTTCTGATACCGCCCTGGAGCCTCCCCAAAATTGTATGCCGAAAACCAGACCCGCCCATCAGCAACGATGGTGATGTGTTGCTCGACCTCATCCTCCTGCTCCGGCGGTGGCCCGTAGCAGATATTATTCGATACAATGCGGATTTTTTTCGGCTCACCTTTGAAGATGAAGGGATTGTCACCAGTGAGTAGGGCCAGGCGGCTCAGCGCCAAAATGAACCATGCACGGTTTTGGGGTTCAAGGATTTCTGCCCCGGAATAAGCCCAATGGTTAAAATACCGCCATTGAGAGTAGATAGCAGACCCAAGCAGCGGTATATCATCTACTTTATCGATAATCCGATCCAGGGCTTCACTGTTACTGACAGCATCACCGTATTTTTCAGTGAAGGCGTGACCGCAGTCCATTTCAAAGCCGAGGGCGGCGCAGTCGTCGGCCATACAGTGATCTACAAGATCCATGTAATTGATATTCTGGTTTCTAAATTTGTCGCACCATTTGATGGCAAATTCGTAAATTTTCTTCATATCAGCCACTGCGATACCCCCTTTATTTAATCATTTGCTATAGCGGTAGATTATTTTCTGAACAACGACAAAAAGACCCCATTTTCCATATCATCAATATTATAAAGGTGGGTCATAGTGTTAAATGTCTCTTCAAGGTTTCTTCGTGCGCTATGCCAACCACCACCGTCGGTGATCCACATAAATTCAACACCTTCGACTTGACGAGCCTCTTCAGCAATCATTTTATAGCTTCTCGCAGTTTCATTCAGTTTGGAGCCACCACTGGTATAGAAATTTGTTTCAATGACATAGATTGTAGTGGCTGTTTTAACGACAAAATCCCACCGTTTAGTGGTGGTTCCTTCGGCAGAGATCGCAGAGAGGTCAACACCCCACTTGCGCTCAATGTCGGTTAGATACATTTCCTTGTAGTACTCAACGCCTGTTTTTTTGATAAACTCCTCTACTAAATCCTCCATTTGGTGACCACCACGGTTCTTGCGACCATTACTATCCAGACCTGTTTCGATTCCGAGGGCATAATCGACAAGGTTATTAACCAGGTGATGTGCAATCAAATCCATGAGGCCGGTTTTCTTCATGAATGTAATATATTGCTCAGCCGAACAATTCGCCCTACTGAAGTTATATGTAAAGGTGCCTTCACTATCCTGTGCATAAATCTCATTCTGCCGGACAGCCAACAAAGTGGGGATACATTTCAGAATTTCAGGGTATCTTTCAAGCAGGGCCATAAAATCGGCTTCAATATTCTTTGAGCCTATCAAAGAGTTCATAATGTTTAACTCAACTTTTATGGCATCCACATTTGCATATACCTTGGGAAAATCAACATAGTAACCATATCCGTTGATGCTGGACCTCATGTTACCAAGCCAGTCGCTAAATACTCTCATTTCGCTTATCCTCCAGTTTCAATCGTTTAATGGACAATTCTATATAGGCTTCTTCTCTGTCAACACCAATATAACGGCGACCAAGCTGCTTCGCAGCAACCCCTGTTGTTGAGCTGCCACAGAATGGATCTAACACTATGGCGCCTGGAACTGTCGATGCCTCAATAATCCGCGTCAAAATATATAACGGTTTTTGCGTAGGATGTTTTCCCTCCGTTTTTTCTTTGGGGGATGTGAGAGGACCGGACCAAACATCTTTCATTTGTTTACCACCGTTCTGTTCCTTCATAAGGTGATAGTTAAAGAGATGCTTGGCCTTTCTGTCGGCCTTCTGCGCCCACAAAATTGTTTCTGTGCTGTGTGTGAAACAACGACACGCCAAATTGGGCGGGGGGTTGGTTTTTTGCCAAGTGATATTGTTTATAATTTTGAATCCTTCCTGTTCCAGAGCCATGCCAATGCTATAAATATTATGCAAAGTACCGCTTATCCAAATTGTTCCATTGGGTGATAGCACTCGCTTACATAAACGAATCCAACGCCGATTGAACTCATGTTTTTCATCTAAGGAGGACACCTTGTCCCATTCTCCTTTGTTTACGGAGACCATTTTTCCGGCTTGGCAGGTGATGCCATCGTTGCTTAGAAAGTATGGCGGATCGGCAAACACCATATCAATCGAACCCGGTTCTATACTTTCCAGAACGGTAAATGTATCTCCCAGAATAAGCATCTCGGTGTCCGTTAGAAAGGCAGGTTCAATCTTACTGGTAAACAAATCCACCATGTTCATTTATCTTACCTTTCGTAATTAGTGATAATAACTTCTTTGCCAACACGCTTTGATGCATCTCTATTTATGTTTCGTCTGACATCAACAGCCTCAATTTTGAAACCGCTGTACAATTCATGCACTAAAGGCACATTGTGGTTGCTTAACATCACATATACCCCCATCGCATCAAGGCGGCGAAACAGTTCTGCTAATCTTTTGTGATCTTCCAGGGCGAAGCCATCCTTTGTGTAGTCAGTAAAATTAGCGGTTTCACTGATTGGCACATAAGGAGAATCAAAATATACAAAATCACCGGGCTTCACATCCGCACAAGCAGCTTCGAAATCCCCTTGGCGAATTTCAATTTCCGCTTCTCTAAGGTACTGCCCAATCGCCCTCAGATTCTCCGCATCAATGGAAGAACCACTGTTTTTATTATTGTAGGGGACGTTGAACAATCCCTTCGAGTTCACTCTGTACAGACCATTAAAGCAATGTTTATTAATCCAAATCATCATTGCGGCGCATTCAGCATCCAATTCATGGGCTGCAATTTTACGATTATATGCCTTTCGGATGGAGAGATAGTACTCGGTATCGCAGGCAACAGCATCATATTTTCCGACTGCCGTAATTACCGCTTCAGCATTGATTTTTAATTGGATATAGACATTCAAAAGTTGCTCATTTACATCATTGATAACCGCTTTCCGGGGTTGAAAATCCAGTAAGAATGCCCCACCGCCAATAAAGGGCTCATAGTAGGTACCGAAGGTGATAGGAGCCCTTTCCTTCAATTTATCAAGCAACTGTTTTTTTCCACCGGCCCATTTTACAAATGGGCTCATTTTTAAATAAGCCATAAGCTACCTCTTTCGGTTTGATATTGCTCTTAGAGCGACTATATATTGCCATTGGTTCACCCTAATAGCAAGTCAAAAAACGATACAAAAGTCTTATATTTTTGTGAACGAAAATTAGTACCCAGCCATGCGTCTGATATCATAAACGAACTGCTTCTGAAAGTAGAACGCATGGTTTTTATTGGACACATATCGACCGTATGTATGCGAATAAATCGGGTGGTAGAGTCCTCGACTATCTTTAGCATCTTTACTCCGCACTTGAATATGCTGTCCGTTCGATGTGTGGATAAATCCATCTGGACTGGTCTCAATATGGTGGCGCAACTGTTTGCAGATGGAATAGTAATCGCCTCGCCAGATTTCACGCAACTGCGCAAATTGCGGTTTTGTCAAATCAATATGGATGCTCGGCAGGAACATCCAATTCTGAGGACTTCCATCTTTGCAAACGGGAACATAAAGAATATTACTGATTTTTTCATATAGGTGAGTATCCTCGAAGGGGCGCTCCTGAATCAACTCGTCGATCACACTACTAATTTGCGTAATAAAAACGGTTTCTTTAGGATTGCCGAAAGCGTCGCACTTATTAGTTTTCAGTTCACCGTCATCAAAATCCAAGTTCGTACTGGAAAGATGCATACCAAGAGCCAATTCTAACAATTGTCCAGTTTTTCCTTTGTTAATAATAATCATGTCCATATCAGACGGAGAAAACAGGTCGCCAAACCGTGTTCCTGCCAATCTGTTAAAGCGTTCACACGCATCTGCAAGTCTCATTATAAATCCTCCCATATCTGCTGTAGTTTAATCGATTGGGGGTACAAGACCCCATGTCATACTTCGGCCAGAATAGTTCCAGTAACGAATGTCCTGCTCGATGAACAACCATTTAATTGCCTTCAAAATATGGTCAACCGGCAAGCCAGAACTAAAGATGACAGCATCCATTTGCTCGTCTGTCACATCATGACATTCATAGACACGCTGCAGAAGAGCGTAGAGTCTGGCGTACATTTCTGGGTTTTCTTCTTTTTTCATTTGTAAATCTATTCCAAAGTCATCATGCTTCGGGAAATTCCGGCACCGTGATCCAGCCGGGGCATAGTTGGCATTTTCAACACACACCAGAAAATCAAATCCATTATGCAAATTAGCAGGGCGCTGCAGGTACACTCGGTCACCGGACCTGAGTGTTTCCACATAATAGATATATTTAGAAGCGTTGTTGCCGTTACCTGTACCTGGTTCTTCTGTTGAAAAAGCGTTTACAACGCGCATACGAACTTCATTCCTACTGCCTTCATTTGAAAAAAAGTGTGAAATTTCGTGTGCTGCCATAATGGTCACCTCATTCGCTAATCCTTAAAAAGTTTAACGGTATCTCGTTGAAATAGTAATGACATCCCATGGCTCTTATGTACTCCAGTGTGTCACGGTATCGAGGGTCATAGAACCAATCATTAAAGACATAAAGGTATTCTACAGCATACCCGAGCGGGTGAAATAGCTTCTCGTATTCCAGCTTCTTAAAATGACATCCTGGAAGTTTTTCGTCAACAGAACCAGAACTGTTTTGAAATTTCTTCTCAATGATGAATGCAATCCTATGCTCGAAATTAATAAAACACTCATCGGGCTGCCACTGTTTGGAATTGACGGTTCTATAATCTATACCATTCGGTTCAAGAAACATTGAATACAAATTTCTTTTTTGCACCGACATACCCACTCGTTCTCCACCACTGTAAACATAGCACCCGCGCACCTCATAACCTGCGTCTTGAAGTGCATCATCCAGGGATGTAGTTTGTTCGAAGCGCAGTCCATTTGCGTTTGTACGCGCGCCGCCACCAAATCTATTTGCTACTCTCGGCATATTAGAACCCTCGCTCTCTACAAAGATAGTCAATGTCGCGCCAACCCATACCGCGCATAAAATTTGCAGCCTCGCCGACACTGCGGTTTTCTATTAAAAGCTTATAAATACCCAATCGTTTTATGCGCTTGCCTAACCTGGTGAATTTCTTCTGTTCCTCTGCAATCATGGCCATATAGAGGATGGAAAAAATCACATCGATTTCCAGGGCATCGTCACCATAAGCTGCCGCAATTGCGGTAATATTCGATAGCGCAGATGACTCCACCTGCTTGCCGGTCAAATCATATACCCGCACATAGTCGTTATAGATTCGGTCGACACCATGTTTGCTCGCAAAGTGCTTTAATTGATTGAAATAATCCACATCCCTTGGAGGTCTACGGACTCCGCTACTTTTGGTTAAATAGACGCACCAATCATCAAAGCTTCCGCGGTCATACTCTAAATATGAACCGTCCACAAAGGACTTTATGAGCTGTCCCATACATGACCTCCTCCTACGAGATACAGCCTGTTGTTACCAACAGACTTGCAATCAACCGATTTTTATTTATTATCTTACATTTCTATGTGTCCAATAAACAGGACCTCAATCATCTACTGTCTCCATAATATCTTCCAGATGACAATTCAGTGTTTCACAAATTCGAAGGAGAACATCGGTGGTGATATTATCGCCCTTACCAAGTTTTGCGATAGAAGCAGAACTGATGCCAGCCTGCTCTTTGAGGTCACTTTTTTTCATGTTTTTATCAATCAGCATTTTCCAGAGTTTGTTATAGCTGATACGCATTGTTATATCCTCCTTTTTGGTTTCGGTTTTAATAGATTCCCTCCAAAAAACCGTACCGGCCTTCAAAACGTCCCTTGGTGAATGTAATCACAGTTGCACCTGCATCAGTATACTCCAGTGTGGGTATATGCTCAAGGTTCTCGACAACTATAAGCTGTCCATCATCTTGATGGTTCATAAAATATTTGAAGAGTGCAGAACGCATACTTTCGGGTGCAGCATCATCAACACCCTGATCAAGACCCAAAAGCGGAGTATCGATAATGAGCAGACCGGGGTTATACTTCGCTTTTGTGGCAAAATACTTTCTGAACATCAAGACAACGACTGTGTTCAAGAACGCACAATAACCCTTGCCGTGGTTGGTGGATTTCTTTCCTCCATTCACTTCAATGTCAAAATCAGAGAGGTTGAACCGGGCTGAGGTCAAATTCTCGTAATTGCACTCGGCCAGAATGTCTTTTGCCAAAGTATCCATTGCGGACAAAAATGCCTCATCAAAGTATTCCTTCGGATGATATTGCAGCGTGTCACCGGTTTCCTCCGGCAATTCACGCAAATCCGCAGTCCAACTATCCGAGAAAGAATCAATGACATCCATTTCGTGCTTCAGGCGAATAAAAGCCCTATAGTTATTCAACATTTCGCGCAAATTTTCTGCTTTTGGACGCAGTTGTTTAGAAATAAGAGATTCTATATCCTCACGCTTTGCACGAAGTGCAGTCAGTTCCATTTCGATTTCAGCCAGTTCTGTATTCACATCTGCCTCTGCCGCTTCAAGCCCATCCATCTGTGCAACAATACGAGCCAACTCTCCGCGGGAAGCCTCAATATAGGACTGGCGATTATGAGTTGTCATTTTACCATCACAGAATGGACATTTAGAGACATGAGGAATGTTTTGATATTCCACTTCACCCTCAACAATGAAAGTAAGCCTCTTAATATCCGCAGTATACTGGCTTTTCAGCGATTGGTAGCGAGAGAGCAGCACAGAACATTCCGCAGCTTTCTCTTCCGTGGTAAGAATATGTCCAAGAAGTTCTTTGCTGCTGTTTACAGCCTGGGTAATCGATGCATCAGTTTCTTCGATTTCAGAAACAATGCGCGCAATTTCTGCTTCAACATCCACATCAGCAAATGCCACCAACTGTTCTGTCAGCTGTTTCTTCCGATTAGAAATGCCTGAAAGCTGTTTATTAACATACTCCTCAACAGCTTTACGCCGAGCAACCCGTATCTCCTTTTTAGTTTGTGCGTCAGTTTCTGCAAAATCGCGTCCACTAATCAAATACAGCAATGCGGAAAGTAGCAGTGTGTCACCAGTCCGTTGTTCTGGCAGCACAACAGACTCTGGCCGAACAATATGCTTTTCCGTGACATAAAAAACACTTGCAAGTGTGCGCCACGTTAAATGGCTCTTTACAAAATCAACATTTTTCGGAATCATCGGTTCGCCTTCAATTCCGATCAGTTTCAACCATACAGAATTGATGACAGGGTTCTTCTGCTTTTGCTTATACGCAATATCATAAGTTCCACTTTCAATCTCAGGATTTTCGCTGACCACCTGTATTTGATTTCTACCAATGGCTCTACTAAATGTGATAGCACCGTTTGGTGTTACAATCCGCATCGATACTTTGTTATACCCAGTATTCTTTTCAAAAGGCTTTGTAGAACTCCCATAAATGAAATCAATACATCGGACAACGCAAGTTTTACCTGTATTCGAGAAACCCTGGATAATATTCAGTCCCTCTCCAAAGGAAACAATGGCATCATTCTTGCCGCTGCCGTGAGCAATGATGCGCTCAATATAGAACTTTGACATCCGGGTCACCTCCTTAAAGCGTGGGTAGCTTTTTGGCTGATAACAGCCATAATCTCCACCTCAGTCATCGTTTTGAACTTTTTATGTGTAGCCCTCGCCAACTGGCGATATGTATTTGCGTAGTCTGTTGTTTGCTTTTGGCAGAATGTAGCACCAGCATCGGTTATTTCATAGCAAAAGCCATCTTTACGGCGGGTTGCTTTTGTAAGCCCATCTAAAACAAGTTCTTTCAATGCTGCCTGCATAACAGTCCTGCGAGCAGACAATTCACTAAAACCATACTCATTATCTCCATGTAAGTTTATATCTGCCAGTTCAAAGTGGCGGCTATATAAGGAGATAAAATCATAGGCCACAAGACGGTCAATTGTCATATTCACATCAGTGGTCTGAGACAGCAACAGCAATGCTCGCAGAGAAACCTCAAAGGTGCTATTAAACAGTTTCGTCATCAATAACCACCCACGACCGAATACGCTCGTCATTCACCAACATATGGCAAACGCCTTTCTTTTCTAAGTTGCTGATCAGTCCAATGATATTAACCAGAGCAGACTTGGTCAGCGTTGTGCTTGTGATTTTTTCGAGAACGGCACGGAGCCGATCATAACCAGTTGCATAGTTGTCATCATAATATGTCGGTTCGATGCCGTCATAGGCATCATCCTTCAACGCACCGAATTGCTGTTCGCCGTCAGCAAACACCTCTCTTACAGAGCGATGAACGCTTTCTGCGCTGTAATAGGCTTTTCGCTGTTCTGCAAAATGCCGTCTATACATAGGCGGAAGCGTATCTATTGAGTCAGGAGTTACCTCCTGGCTTATTTTTTCTGCATATACCTCACAGAGGGCATTTATATAGGGCAACTCATGTGCTTCAAGCGCACTTTGCGGCACAAGCTGTACTGGCAATACAATCTCGTCAGTTCCGAGGTATATAATTCTCGAATTGCTGTCATACCTGGTCGTGGTAATCGGCGTAAGCGGAAGCTCGTTCACCTTTTTGGGCTGATGGAGCAACCCGTCAACTGCATTGCCCCAAATGTCCGCCAACACTTTCCCTGATGCAAGAATTCTCGCCTTTAACTCATCGTGGGTTCCAGTAGTTCTGGCATTGTCTTCTGATGATGTTGAACTTTTTCTTTTTGTCCCAGCCGCAGCCTTCAAAATAGAAAGGAACAGATCCGCTAACTGCCTCCCTGCGTTGAAACCATCAATATCTGGCAGATGCTCCCGGAAGCTATCACAAAGGCTTGCAACTGTCTCATCAGAAAAGTCGTGAATGTATGACACAAAGTTTTCGGTTTCAATGTACGGGCTGATTTTCTTTGCAATTCTGGAGATGCCTGTTTTTCCATTGAAATATGAACGATAAGTGACCTCGGACTGCTCGTCCAACGCACTCTGACCATCTTCCGTGACAATTACATCAAAGAGGGTTTTTACAAAAGTGCCTTGGCTGCTCGAACCACCGATTATCGGATGTAACAGCTGTACAAAGTCCTTAAATTCCATATTTTTATCTCCTTGCCGAAACCTATCAAAGCCTATCAACGGCTATCCAGTCCTATCAACTCAATTTCCTATAATTATAAGCAGAAACCGTAAAAACACGGCGGTTTCTGCGGAAGGAAGCGATAACACAACCGCTATATTTTAAATTATAGCACATATTTGTGAATTTTTCTACCCCTTTCGCTGATTTGGTGTTTGCGTTCGCAAAAAATTCATCGCAAAGATGAATTTAGCGTTTCGCACCCGCTATCCATCGCATCGTCTGATCTACGATGGCTCAACAGTGAATGGCGGACAAGTTAATAAACACAGCGCCTATTGAGCGGGTTGCTGCAATCCGAAACGGAGAGATTCGTTTGGACTGCGGTTTGCTTTTTGCACCCATTTTGCATTGGCGCTGACGTTCCTCCGTTTCGGGATCACCGAAAACGGAGGAATTTTAATGAAAACCAATGAAAACCAGAAGTCAACCCGTGAGTACAAAGTCTACATCCACCGTCTCAAGACCTGGGTGGAAGTGACCGAAGAGCAGTATTACGCCTACTACCGTGATATTTGGGCCACCCGCAAACGCG
>ENA-ORPD01001003-ORPD01001003.1-human-gut-metagenome-genome-assembly--contig:-NODE-1003-length-23778-cov-3.899591_pt1 | contig 23778 bp, 20 predicted proteins | sample MGYA00242143_ERZ509076 | MGnify/ENA primary metagenome ERZ509076 (study PRJEB26280, sample SAMEA2338706) | human gut metagenome | biome: human gut; feature: human-associated habitat; material: faeces... | reverse complement strand
ATCAGGGTGGTCGCCACAGGAATCTGGGAACGTTCCGCAAATTCCAGAAGATCCCCGGAAGCTTCCGCAGAAATGATGCCGCCACCGGCGTAAATGACAGGCCGCCTGGCGTTTTCAATCAACGGGATGAGTTCTTCCAGCTTGTCCGCAGGGACGGGCAGCACGGGGTTGTAGCCGGGAATATCCATCTCCATGTCAAAGTCCGGTGTAAACACGGCCTCCTGCACGTCCTTGGGCATGTCAATCAGCACAGGGCCCGGACGGCCCGTAGAGGCAATGTAGAAGGCTTCCTTGATGATACGGGGCAGTTCTTCCGGTTCCGTCACCAGATAGCTGTGCTTCACGATAGGGGCGGTCATACCGAATACGTCCGTTTCCTGGAAGGCGCCGCGTCCAATCAAGGAGCGCATGACCTGAGCCGTAATCGCCACCAGAGGCGTGGAGTCCAGATAAGCATCCGCAATGGAGGTAATCATGTTGGTGGCGCCGGGGCCGGAGGTGGAAATGCAAACACCCACCTTGCCCGTAACGCGGCCATAGCCTTCCGCACCGAATGCCCCGCCCTGTTCATGACGGGGCAGGATGGTCCGTATCTTGGGCTGATGGCTCAGGGCCTGATGAATCGGCATGCTGGCGCCGCCAGGATAGGCAAAAACGACGTCTACACCTTCACGCACGAGGCATTCCACGAGCACTTCAGCTCCTGTCATGCGGGTTTTCGTCGGGGCGGATGATGTTTTGTCGTTTGTGCTCATGTGCAAATAATATTTTATTTGTTCAATAGGAAAAAAGGTTCTAACGCATTCCGGGCGCAATGTGAAGCCTTTTCCTTAAAAGGAAGAAGGGCATGGAGAAAGGAGGAAAATCCCGGAATCCCCTTCCGTACCAAATCCGGAAAGAGGAATCAGGCCAGGGATGGCCGCCGGACCTGTATGCAGTCCATTCCTGCGGCCGCGGCAGCTTTCATGCCGGGTTCGGCATCCTCAAAAACCACGCAACGGTCCGGGGATGCCCCCAGGAGTTCCGCCGCCTTCAAAAACATGTCCGGAGCAGGTTTGCCATGCTCCACCTCATCCGGCGTCAAAATCACATCAAAAAGGCCTGAAAGTCCGGCAGCAGCCAGAGTCCGGGACGCTCCCGGCATGGCGCTCCCGGTAGCTATCGCCTTGGGGGCGTCTCCCAGGGAATGCACGAATTCCACCACTTCCTGGATAGGCTGCATGCCTTCCTTTTCCAGCATTTCCAAATAAATGCGGCGCTTGTCCGCAGCTGTGGACTCCGCATCCATGTGCATGCCGTACCGTTCATTTAAAAAACGCACCACATCATTGGCGGATTTTCCGCCGCAGGAATAAAATTCATCCGTCCGGAACACATGGTCCGGAGCCCCCGCTCGAGCCAGGGCTTCACGCCATGCCCTGTAATGGAGCGGCATACTGTCCACCAGGGTGCCGTCCAAATCAAAAATATATCCTTCATATTTTTTTTCAGGCAAATCCACGCGTTTCTTCATAACGGGAGAATATAGTGCCACAAACTCCTTTTCCGGTAAAGCCCACAGTCAGCCCGTGAAGGAAAGGAATGCCTTAAAAAATACATCAAGAGCTTGACATTTTGTCCTGTTATTCTAATGTTCTTGCCACCTCGAAACGGAAACCGAACCTTTTTTAAACATGGCCAATACCAAATCCGCACTCAAGCGCATCCGCCAGACAGCAACCCGCACCGCCCGCAACCGCGCCGTGACCTCCAAGTTGAAGACCCTCCGCAAGAAAGTTGCCGCTGCAGTGGAAACGTCCGACAAGGAAGCCGCTGCTGCTGCCTACAACACTTTCTCCTCAGCCGTTGACAAAGCCGCCAAGGTTGGCACCATCCCCGCCAATCGTGCAGCCAACTACAAGAGCAAGGCCGCCAAGGCCATCGCAAAAATCGCCTGAGTTTTCACTTCGGTTTTCTGACGATTCTTTATGGCAAGCCGCTCTGTTCTGCTGAGCGGCTTGTTTTATTTTCTACTCCCATGCAGCAATCCCGCCTGGATAAAGCCAAACTGATTATTGACCGTCCCGGGGACTTCAAGGTTTGCGAAGCCTGCGGTTCCATCGTATCCCTGACTACGGCAGTGTGTCCCAACTGCAACGCCTACCGTTTTGACTCCAATACGGAATATGTCGTGGAACAAGCTGTACTGCTTGCATCCCGGGAACAACGTTCCGTTACACCGGAAGATTTGGAAATTTAGGAAACGCTCCCGCGCAGTTTTCCCTATGCTTTCTTCCGCGGCCCAGGCAACTGCGCCGTGTTACGGAAAAAACGGCCGTGCCGCCGTTGAAAGAGAACTCTTTTTTTTCTCATTCACCAAACCGGAGGCGTTTTGCTACTTGCGCAGATCCGCAATGCGGAGGATGGTGGCCTCAATCAGGTTGGCCGGGCATGAGGCGCCCGCCGTAATTCCCACCTTCAGGGATTTGCCCAGGTTCTGCACTACCGGTTCCGTAGTCATGCGGCGCACTTCCCGCGTCTTCGTATCAAAAGCATCCACATACTGGATGGACTTGATGCATTCTGCGGACTCAATGAAGTACGTGGGCACATGCTCCCTGGCAATATCCACCAGATGCGTTGTGTTGGAACTGTTGTAGCCACCCACCACAAACATGACGTCCAGAGGATTTTTCAGCAGTTCATACAGGGCATCTTGGCGATCCTGGGTAGCACCGCAAATGGTGTCAAACACATAAAAATTATCATCGTCTCCGTCCCTCTGAACAATGGCATCCTTCACCATCTTCTGGAGCGTCTGCGTCTCCGTTTTCAACATGGTGGTCTGGTTGGCGATGCCAACCTCCTCCAGATCCCGGTCGGGATCGAATCCCGGGGAACAGCATCCTTCAAACCGTTTCAGGAATGCCTCGCGGTCTCCGCGGCCCATGATGTAGTCGCACAGGATACGGGCATCCTCCAAATCGTAAACCACCAGGTATTTCCCCCTTCCCCGTTCCCCAAGAGCCCGGGAAGCCGTAGCGCTGGTTTCCTCATGGGTAGCCTTACCGTGGATAATGGAGGTAATCCCCATGGCGGCGTAATTCTTCACTCTTTTCCAGACCTTCATCACGTCTCCGCATGTCGTATCCACAATCTGCACGCCCTTCTCCTCCAGCGCATCCATGAAAGGAGTGGGAACACCGAACGCGGGAATAATCACCACATCGTCCGGAGCAACCCGGTCATAGGAGGAATCCAACTGCTTCCAGGGAAGTTTTCGAATGCCCATTTCCTCCAGCTGCCGGTTCACTTCCGGATTGTGAATAATGTCCCCAATCAGAAAAATCCGCCGGTCAGGAAACACTTTGCGTGCCGCATATGCTATATCAATAGCACGGCGCACGCCGTTGCAGAACCCGAACTCCCGGGCGAGAAAAAATTCCGTATGGCCCAGATTGTACACATTGCCCGCAGAACGGATGTGGGAAATCAATTCACTCTGGTAATGCTGCTGGATTTCCTTTTCCACCTGCTCCATTACTTCGGCCCGTCTCACATTCACTCTGGCTTTGCGGGTTGAGTCCTGATTCATGCTCCCAGCTTCCACACTTTCCTTCTTTCGTCAAGACAATCACAGCTTGCCAACCGGAGCTTTTCACGGTATGCACAGACCCATGCTCCTGGCCCTGGCCCCCATGAAAGATGTGACGGATCTGGCTTTCCTCAACACATTGAAGGACTTGAATTCCCTGCCGGATTATTTCATCACGGAGTATTTCCGGACGGTGGCCCATCATAAAAAGATGTCGCCATACATTCTGCGCTCCATTGATGAAAATCCTACAGGCCGCCCCATTTACGGACAGCTCGTGGGCCATGAACCGGAATACCTGGCAAGGGATGCGCAGGTCCTGATGGAACACGCCTGTGCAGGCGTGGATCTGAACATGGGCTGCCCCGCTCCCATCGTATGCCGGAGAAATGCGGGCGGAGGCATGCTGCGGTCCCTGAAGGCCATGGACGCGGCCCTGGGAGCGCTTCGGGACGTATTGCCCCCCGGAGCCTTCACCGTCAAATGCCGCCTGGGATACGAAACGCCGGACGAGTTTGAACGGATTCTTCCGGTAATTGCCTCCCATTCCCCGGACAGGGTGTGCATCCACGCCCGCACCGTCCGTGAGGGCTACCGCTCCCCGGTACACCCGGAATGGGTGAAATGGGCCGCAGGAATGCTGAAATGCCCAGTAGTCGCCAACGGAAATATTGTGGATGCAGCCACAGCGGAGGCATGGGTGCGGCTGGCCCGGCCAGCTGGGCTGATGATTGGACGGGCAGCCCTGCGCAATCCCTGGATATTTTCACAGCTTCATTCCCGCTTTCAGGGCCATCCTGCAGCAGACCTTACCTTCCGGAACGTGCTGCACTATATTCGCCGCCTTTATGAACGCACGCGGGAAATGCAGGAACATTATGTGGAGGAAAAACACATCCACCGCATGAAAAAATATCTGGTTTACACCGCGCGGGGACTTCCCGACACTTTTGACCATTACATGAAAAGGGCGAAAACCGCCCGCGATTTCATGCGCATTTGCGAGGATATTCTGGATAACGACGCACCCTTTGCCCCCACTCCGCCGGAAGACACGCATCTCTTTGCCCATTTCCATACCCTTCTTGCGCAAGAGGAAGCTTGTCTCCCTCCCGGAATTCAGGTATGAATTTCAACGTTCATGAATCTGCTGCCTTTCGCCCTTCTCCCGGGCCTGACCGCCGCTATTTGCGCCGCCCATGACGCCATTCAGGACGGGGTGGAGTTTCTGCGTGCCCACATGCCCGCGCAGGACAGGGGAACGGTTACGCAAGAAAGGCTGGTCCGGGAAGTCCGCCTCGCCCTGGCTGCACGGAGCCAATTCCCCTGGGCTGCCCAGGTTCCGTGGGAACTTTATGAAAATAATGTTCTCCCTTATGCCGTAGTCAACGAACCGCGCGACGAATGGAGGGAGCAGTTCCATCACCTCTTCTCACCGCTTGTTTCCCCATGCAAGACGGGGCGGGAAGCCGCCCTCGCCATCGCCTCCCACATCCAGAAAACCCTGAATGTACGCTATTCCACGGAGAGAAGAGTTCCCCACCAGGGAGTCAGGGAATCCCTGCAATCCGGCAAGGTTTCCTGTACAGGCCAAAGCATCCTGCTAATCTGCGCTCTTCGCTCCGTGGGCATTCCGGCCCGCATGGCGGGCGTTCTTACCTGGAACCACGTGCGCGGCAACCACAACTGGGTGGAAGCCTGGTGTGACGGAGAATGGAAAATGCTGGAATACAATGAAAAGGACTTCAACACCCCGTGGGTGATGTCCGCCATCAGCATGCTGGATCCCCGCAAACCGGAGAACGCCATTTATGCCACCTCCTGGAAAAAAGAACCTTCAGGAGCCTTTTTTCCTATGATATGGGAAGCCCGCTACGACGAAAAACGGCACGCGCTGGCTTTCCCTCCGGAAAGCCGTACCGTCCCCGCCGTCAATATCACGGACCGCTACATGAAACTGGCGAATGAATGGGTGGCGGCCCAACCGGAATATGTGCCCGGCAGCCGGCTGATGCTGGACATCAGGGAAGAGAGAAAAAACGGTGCCAGAAGGCTTCCCTTGCACGTCGTCCTCAAATCGGAAGAAGGGAAAGTTCTGGCGGAAGGCATTACACCCGGACCGTCCGACGACATGAGGAAGTTTCTTGAGGTACTCCTGCCGGACAATATTTCCCGCGGCATGCTGGAGTTCAAGCTGCCTGACGGAACCGTGCGCCATGAACCTGTGGCACACACGGAAGCTCCGGTACAGATTTTGAACTTCTTCGTGTCCGCTCCATGAAAATTCCCCTGTTTTTCAATAACACGGCGCGCAGCGCCAGAGCCGGTCGATTCCGCCGCTGGCTGGATCAGCACCGGGATTTTTTTAACGTTATTGAACCGGAAAGCAGGGAAGACATGTTGAACCATTTGGTTTCCCAGGTGAATTCCGGAGCGCCCGCCGTGGCTGTGGCGGGAGGGGACGGCACGCTGGGAATCGCGGCAAGGGCTCTCTGCAATACGGAAACGGCGCTGGCCCCCTTCCCTGCGGATACTATGAATGTTTTTTCACGGGAAATAGGAATCCGTCCGGATTTCGACCACGCCCTGCATATTCTGAACACGGGGCGTTCCAAAAATGTGGACCTGTTCGCATTCAACGGGCAAGTTTTTCTTCAAATGGCGGGCATTGGCGCGGACGCCCGCGCCGTAGAACTGACCACGTGGGAAATGAAAAAAAATGGAAAGCCTTCGCCTACGTAATTGCCGGCGCCCGGGTCTCCTCGTGAATCTTGTCAAGAGAAAGGATGAGTTGAAAGTAGCAACCAGCCTCGGCTCCTTTCTGCCTATCATCACCAAGGGAATTAAATTCCTTAGATTTCAGGAAACGAAGATAAAACTTGGAGACGAGGTCGTCATATACACAGTCCGGTACTACGAACATGCCTACACCATAATATTTTTCATTGAGCAGGGAGATAGCATCTTTTAGTTCCTAGGCGTTCATGTATTTAGGATTCTTCATCTTTTTCCTACTGTATATTTCCACTGCCTGTACACTCCAACGTTGGAGCCAGAAAAGCGAAGCCGTCCAATCCTATCTCCATCCTCATTCATCAGGGGGACTTCAACACAAAGCTTCCCCTTGTCGTAAGTGACTTGAACCGCATCGGCTGGCACGTCCTTGGCATCATACCTTACTTGGTCACCTAAGTAGACTATTATTCGCTCGTAGGTTCCTCTCGTTATTTCGGGCCCCGAATCCTCACAAGAAGGGAGGATGATAGTAAAGACAAGGGCAACAATCACTAGCTTATAATTCATGTATCCAAGAATTTTCATTTTTTCCTATGGTTCAATATATTTTATAATATATCACGCTAACGTTAGCTCCTTGAATACAAATCTGTCCAATCTTATCCCCGTTCTTGTTCAGCTGAGGGACATAGACATTAATACCCCCCCCAGGCGCGCGCGTAACTCGAACATCCTTGGAATTCAGATACTTGGCGGTATATCTTACTCGATTACCTATGGAGACTCCGACTTCCGAATAGTCTTCTTCCTCTTCTCTAGACCACGAAAGTTTCCGACCGAAGACGATAAAGACAAAAAAGATGAATACAGCTGCCGCAATATAAATTGATCTATCGATACACATACATTTATTTATAATAATTAAGATTATAATTCACAAGTTCAGATTTATCCACATAATTATACATAGATAATTCCAAGATCTTGGAGAAGATTATTTAGCTCGCCACCGAAAGCATTCTGAAACGAGAATTACCTCCCTCCTCATTATCTTCCAGCTTGTCCGGAAAGTTGTCCCGGCAATAGGCAATCACCATATGAACTGCGATGAAGAGAACGGAAGCCTTAATCATCGTATGTGAATCTGTGTGCATGTTGCATACATATTCCAGATCCTTTGTAAAAGCAACAAGGTTTTCTGCAACGTTGCCAATAATGAATTCCATTCCAACTTATGCAGAAGCTTTTTACCCGGGAAAAATTTTTGCGGTATAGCCTCCCATTTCATGGGCCTTTTTGACAACTGCGTCAATGTCTACTCCCTTCGCTAATCTAAAGGCCGGGCCCCATCCCTCAACTTAATCATTTCCCATTTAGCACCAGATACTTAAATCAAATCAGGATATTAGCCACCTGTTCCTGTATCTGACCGAGGGATATTTCCGGTCTTTGTTTGTCTATTTCGTTTCCCATTGATTTAGTGCATGATTTAGAAAATCATCGGGACAGGATTTATGGGTGAGGGTCAACCTTCTTCTTTACTACTTATGTTGATTCAGTTTAAGGGATTCACCAGAGTCACAAGAGCACCGTTTTTATCTCTCTGTGCTCTAGCATTAAATATCATAGTATAGTACGGAAAAACAGCCGCACCTCACCCTGACCACAGATGAAGGCCGGGTATTGGAAGGCCGTTCCATCATCTTCGGCAATGGACGCAAGTATGGCGGGCCGCTTAACTTCTTTGCTGAAGCGGACAACAGTGACGGCCTTCTGGACGCAGTAGTATTCAGGCATTCCATTACTTCCATCATCGGGGAATTCCTGATGGCCGCAGTCCAAGGGGGCTTTCATTCCCGGAGGAGCGGCAGTTTTGAATACATCCGGATGACGGGGGGGACCGTCACCTCCGCCGAACAGGCCTCCTGCGAACTGGACGGCGATTATGCAGGAAACGCTCCGGTCCGCATCACCCGCCCCGGCTCGCTGAAAGTGTTCGTCCCCTGAAACGCAGCGGGGAAACAGGCCTTTCCGACAGAAGCCAGGAAGCCCCCAGCTCCCTTACCTTCTCCATGAAACCGTAAACAAGCCGTACCGGAAAAACCGGTACGGCTTGTGAACAGGAAGAAAGCTTCCGCAAGGAACGCATTACATTCCCATGATCTGATAACCGCCGTCCACGTAAATCACCTGCCCGGTGATTGCGGCTGCGCCGTCACTGGCCAGGAAAACGCCGGTGGCTCCCAATTCCTCACCCGTGCAGGAACGGCCCAGAGGGGCATGCTCCTCATACACCTTGAACATGGTGTTAAAACCGGAAACACCGCGAGCAGCAAGCGTCTGCATGGGACCTGCACTGATGCAATTGACACGGATACCGCGGGAACGGCCCAAATCATAAGCCAGATAACGGGTGCAGGCTTCCAGGGCAGCTTTGGAAACTCCCATCAGATTGTAGTTAGGAACCACTTTTTCGGATCCCAGATAGGACATCGCCAAAATGCTGCCGTTGTCGGACATCATGGGTTCCACGGCGCGGGAAAGAGCTACCAGGGAATAAGCGGAGATATCCAGAGAAATCTTGAACGCCTCGCGGCCCGTTTCCAGGAAACTGCCGCCAAGAGCCTCCTTCGGGGCAAAAGCCACGGAATGCAGCAGACAATCTACTTTGTCCGTATGCTGGCGGACCCTTTCAAAGAAAGCGTTAACAGATTCATCACTGCTGACATCCAGATCATAAACGGGAACATCCTCGCCGAAGTTCTCATGGATCAGCTTGAGAACTCCGTCTTTGAGACGTTCTCCCTGATAATTGAAGATGAGCTTTGCGCCCGCTTCATGCCACGCCTTGGCAATTGCGAACGCGATGCTGCGCTTGTTCGCTACGCCGACTACGACACCAACTTTGCCTTCGAGTAATTTACTTGACATAATGGTAACTGAATACTGCCCTACTTTCCTTCATTTGACAAGAAAAACGGACGTCACGGCATTTTCATCAGGCTCCCGTCTGCTGGCGGCACGCTTTGACCGTATTAGCCATCAACATGGCGATAGTCATCGGCCCCACGCCGCCGGGCACGGGAGTAATGGCCCGGCACTTGGGAGCCACCTCGTCATAGGCTACGTCTCCCACAATCCGGTAGCCGCGCTTGGCGGAGGCATCTTCCACGCGGTTGATGCCCACATCCACCACTACGGCGCCGTCTTTCACAAAATCAGCCGTCACAAAAGCGGGCCGGCCTATGGCTGCCACGATGATATCAGCGGAACGGCAAAGTTCCGGCAGGTTTTTCGTACGGGAATGAGCCACGGTTACGGTAGCGTTTGCCTGTTTGGACATCAAAAGATGCGCCATCGGTTTGCCCACAATCATGCTGCGGCCAATGACCACGGCATTCGCTCCCGCCGTTTCAATGCCGGCGGCCTTTAACAGCCTCATACAGCCCAGAGGGGTACAGGGCACAAAACCGGTCTCATCTTCCAGCACCAGCTTGGCGACATTCTCCGGATGGAAGCCGTCCACATCCTTGGCAGGGTCTATTTCCAGGACCACGGCCGCCTCGTCGATATGGGGAGGAGGCGGGCTTTGCACCAGTATGCCGTGGACGGCAGGATCCACGTTCAATTCACGGACAATCCGGAGCAGTTCTTCCTGGGAGGCGTCGGAAGGGAGAACTATTTTACGGGAATTCATCCCCAGCTCCGCACACTTTTTCACCTTGGAATTTACATATACCTGGGAAGCGGGATCTTCCCCTACCAGAACCACGGCCAAACCGGGCGTTATTCCCTGTTCCCTGAGCCGGGCAATATCCCTTTCAACCTCTTCCAGCACCTGGGAAGCTACTTGTTTTCCATCGATGATTTGCATAATAATGATTGGTTAAGAGGCGGGAAGTCCGGAAGCCCCTCGCCAAGCAGCCCGGCCAGAAGACGGGCATAATCCGCCACCTGTTCATCCGTCGCGTCCGGAGGAATGAACAGGCGCTTTTTCCATAGAATATTTACGTTGGAACACGGTTTGGGAATGGCATAGCGGTCCCAGGTCTTGTTCAAACGCCAGCAGCTTTCATATTCGATGCATACGGGAACGATGGGCAGCCCTGACTGGGAGGCCAGTTTGACAATACCGTGGTGCACTTCGTAAATAGGGCCTCGCGGACCATCCGGAGTAAAACAGAAGCAGACGTCCCCCTCCTGGACCTTTCGCATCATTTCCATGTAGGCCAGAGCCCCCCGCCGTCCGGAAGATCCCCGGACGGCACCCAGGCCAAAATGCCTGCATACGGCCTCCACCAGGGCGCCGTCCTTGCTGGCGCTGGTAAGCACACTCATCTTGAGCGGCTTCTGGGCCAGGGACCACGCATAACCCGGAACCATCGTGCGGTTGTGCCAAAGGGCTACCAGAAAAGGCACCGTATAAACATCATCATGCTCCTCCTTGATGGAACGGATATTCAGGCTCATGCAAATGGGCTGGAGTACGGACCACAGGCCAAATCCGGCCAGCCTGGTCCACCAGCGGGAACGCTTTTCAGATGTTTTCCGAACAATAGGATTGAGCAGCAGCATGGAGTCCTGGCAATATCACATGAATCCGTCTACCGTAATACGGGGAGGAGAGGAATTTGACGGAGCTGGAAGAGCTATTCCACGGGAAGGAGCGGTATGCATTTCCGGGCGGCCCGTGCGCGGCGCCTCTTCCTGGAACATTCCGGCAGAGTTGTCCTGTGGAGACTCCGGAGTACCGGAAATTTTCACAGGAAGAATAATTTCATGCCCTTCCTGCGTCACGCCGGAAGGCAGTTTCCGGCTGTCCACCATGTAGGAAGGAATTTTAAAAACCAGCTTCCCCGTCAAGGAAGTACCGTTGCTGTACACCCCCCCGGTCACTCCCAGAAAGCTCTGTTCAAACAGGGAAATTTCCTTCAGGGAGGCGGAACGACCCGTTCCATCGCTTTCCAGCAGGAAAGAACCGGACGTAAAGACGGGAGAAGAGTACGGCAGCCTTATTTCCGTATTCCGGGCAGCCATGGCCGCCAGCAGGCGCAAAACAGGCAGCCTGATCATGGTCGCCTTGATAACGGAACCACTGTATCCTTTTAGGGAGGGCCTCTTCTGTTCAGTTGTTACAGGCAAAGCAAAATCCAGCTTCAATTCATGCTTTTCATCCCCTTCCTGTTCTCCCGTCTGCACCTTGAGAAGGGAAGAGAAATCATCTCCCAGCAGGGAAGCGAGATCGAAATTTTTTCCTGTCAAAGTCCACGCCTGGTGACGGAAATCCGTACCCAGAAGAAAATTCCCCGTAATCATGAAGGGGCTGAGATCCGTAGGCTTATTGAGCAGGCGCCCTTTGTCCAGAAAACCGGAAAAAGTGAGCTGCTTGACGCCGCTCCCGTTTAGAATGACGGAACCGGAATCAACCCCCATCAGCGGCCAGCCCTTGATTTTCAATTTTTGCTGTGACAGATCCAGCACGTATTCCGGTTCAGGTCCGTTCCCGGACGTGCGGATGTAGGCTTCCGCCGTCATATAAAAGGGAGCGCCATTCCTCTCCAGAGTAAATTCTTCCGTCCCATGGGCATACCCCACTTCCAGACGTGGCGCTGTGTATCGCCGGAAAACGAACGGCAATTCCCGTTTCGTCTGCGGTACGGCAAATTTAACGAATCCGGGCCGCAAACCGACTACCGCCCTGGACACATTAAGGCTTTCCCCCTTGATTTTCCCCATGAATAAGGGCACGGCGGAAATTTCCCCGGAGATGCCTTCCATCGCCACAAAGGACAGGCAGGAATCTTCCGGAAAGGATACCTTGATGCGTGAAGCCTTCATGGTAAGGCCATCCACCGCCATTCCGGAAATTTTCACATCTCCGCCCCAGGCGGCGGAAAGATCAGCTTGCAGACGGCCGGCAAATTCCTCCGTATTGAAAGAAGTAAGGCGGTACATATACGTCCCCGCCAGCGCACCGGCAGCCAGCAGAACCAGAATGCAAAGGCCTATTAAAAAACGCTTGTTTTTCAACATGGCCTGTTTGGCGTCCCGCTGATCGTCACTGTAAGTCCGCCGGCGCTTTTCCACCCGGATCACCTTGCTGCCGTCCGGGCGCACTACTACTTCCCTTCTCCGTTCTACTCCGTGGGAATCCGACGCATGCAGCTGACGCATGATATTATCAGCCCCCTGGGAAGGAGAAGACTCAAAATCGGAACCGCTGTTTTTCAATGGTCTTGATCCGGTTAAAGGTTACTGGGCATTGCTGAGGGCGGGGAGAGAAGCGTCCCCTGCCGGGACCTCCTCGTCCGGAATGGAAGTATCCGGCGTATAAAGCTTTTTGCCGCCCGGATCCACCACTTCCGCCTTTACCATGATGATGATGGCCTTGCGCTGTTCCTTGGACCCCTTGGAACGGAAAAGGCGCCCCACCCAGGGAATATCCCCCAGAACGGGAATTTTATCCTCATACGTAATGGAAGTGGATTTTTTCAAGGCGCCGATGACGAGCGTATTGCCGGTGGCTATGCGCACCGGAGCGGTCAGGCGCCGCGTGGAAAACACGGGCTGAAGGATGAAGTTGTCTGAAGTTTTCACCATGACGACATCTTCCTTTGCGTCCTTTTCCTGGGAGACCATGGGAACGAAAAGCGACGTACCGTAATTGATGAAACCGTCAAAATCCACGATTTCCGGCACTACGGTCATTTCCACGATGGATTTGTCATCGCTGATGCCGGTCACTTCCACATTGAAGATCGTGCCGAGCTGCCTGGTTTCAAAGGCAGTGGGATGGGCGGGAGTCATGGGCATGACCGGAATACCGCCGCCGTTATTGTCATTGTCGCCCCAGTCATTATTATTGCCCGTGCTGTTGGGAACTTCAGGCGGATCATATTCCGTAGGGTAAATCAGTTCCCTGCCGCTGAAAAAGGTGGCTTTTTCACCGGGGCGCACAATCACGGAAGGATGCTGCATAATGTCTGTGCCTTTTTTCTGGCTCAGGCCGCGCATAATCATCGTGATATCCGCGTGACTCCACATGCCGCGCAAAGTGACGATGCTGGGAGCGCCGCCGGGAACATAGGTCGCATCAGAACTTCTGGCGGAAGTGCCGCGTTCTATCATGCTGTCAATGCTATCTTCCGTAAAAACCTGGTTGCCGGAACGCAGCCCGCCCACCACTCCTGCGGGAGCGACGGCCCCGGCCACATTGGCGGCACTGTCCAGCACGGAATTGTTATAGTCATTTTTATCGGTTCCCGCGCCGCCCATGAACCACTTGGTAGGGTCCAGGTTCAGATTGACGATCCAGTTAAAGCCCAATTCCTCCAAGTCCGTCTGATTGACTTCCAGAAAGGTCGCGCTGACCACCACCTGGAGGGGCTGTTCCGCAGTCCTGGCCGCTACCAGCTCCTCCAGCATGCTCAAATCTCTGGGCGTGCCATGGAAAAGAAGAGTGGAGTTGCCCGAGTTGTATTTAATGAAACTGCCTTCCGGGAATTTCACCCCCATGGAAGCCAGCGCCTTTTGCGGATCCACCCGTTTCAGGGTCATGCCGGAAGAACCGGAATCACCGGAACTGAAGGGGTCTGAATTTTCGGCGCCAGAGTCCTCCGACAATCCGGAAAAGAAGCCCGGCGGAAGGGTAATGGACTTGGTGACCATGTAGGAAGTTCCGTCTGAACTGGATACCAGTTCCGCACCAAAGGCATTTGTCCGCAGAATAAGGCCGGATGCGCGCGCCACGTATTCCAGGGCCTCACGAAGAGGTACATTCTGAAGATTAAGCGTAATTCTCTTGGCGGCGGCGTCCCTGGCGGAAACGCTGTCTGCAGGACCGGGATCCACGGAAATATTCACGCCGCGTTCCGCCGCAGTCATGGCCGTGGCATCATGCGTCCTGGCCTGGCTGCGCAGATAGTCCACGGCTTCCTGCACCGTCGCTCCATCCAGCTGCACACGGGGCAGGCGGATCATGCCCAGTTTCTGGTCCACATTCACCACCGGGTTATCCAGCGGCCGGGAAAATGAAGCGGGTTCCTCCGGTGTTTCCGTCAAAGGAACGGGCATCTCCCACTGTCTGGAAACATCCGCCAGGGCACTGCTGCGGGTTTCATCCCTGGCAGCGCTAAAATAGGCGGTTCTGGCGCGGTTAACCAGTTCCATGCCGCGCCGCGCCGCCGTATTGTAAGGGTCCGTCTTAAGGACGGACGTAAATTCCTTCAGGGCCGCATCATACTGGCCCAGTTCATAATAGCCGAAAGCCAGGTGAAGCAGACGGTTGACTTCCTCTACATTTTTTACGTGTTCCGGAGACAATGCCGGATTCGTACGCACCGGGTCGCGGGCTATTTCCAACGTGCGCCTGGCCAAGGCATGGTCCGGAGTGGATTTCAGGGCATCTTCCAGCAACTTGACGGCCTCATCGTAACGCCCCGCCTTGATATATTCCTGAGCCACAGCCACACTGGCATCCGCGATGCTGGTTTCCAGGAAACGGCGGCGCTTCTCCATATTGGGGGATTTGGGCAGCGCAGTCAGGCTTCTGCGGTAATTGTCCAGAGCTTCCTGGTACTTGCCCTCGGAATATTGCTGACGCGCCTGCCCTAACAGCAGCATGGAAGCCTGAGCCTGCTCTTCCATCCGGGCTGCTGCCCGGCGTGCGGCCCCTGCCCCCTCCTGGGCCAGCCCCTGGCCGGCTCCAATACCGGCAACGGCAAGCGCCATGGCAATTTGCTGAATGGCAGACATGGAGTGAGGGAAACGTCTAGTCATAGGAATTTCCGGGACTATACCGAATTAAAAACCGCCCGTCATCATAAAAACGCCCAGCAGAGTAAAAAATATCGGCAAAGGCTGCAGCTTCCCTCCGGAGGGAACGCTTCTCTAAACGGCAGACAGTTCCAGCACGCCCACATGTCCCGGTTTCAGGGGATGGGACAGACCGCAGTCCATCAATTCCCGCCGCTCAAAAATCCTGTCCTCACCCTCGGCGTCCATCAGGTTTCTGACGCGTACCCGATCCGTCTGGATGCCGCACCAGCCGAAAGCGTGCTGGGGAATGGAAATGCGCAGGTTGTAGAAATTGATATTTGGAGAAAGGTTCCCCACCACAAGCACGGTGGCCCTGGCGCGGGCATCATGCCGGAGCATGGCATATACCCAGTGGCCGGAAGTGTCTTCCGCCGGTTCCCTGCCGAAAGTGGTGTTTTTCATATTAGCCCAGTTCAGGCCGTAAAAATCTCCCCGGTCCAGCGCCGGATGCTGCATCAGAGGAAGAAGCTTCCGATGAAAATTTCTCAGTTCTGCGGACTCTTCCGGCAACAGGGAAGAGTCAAACCGGCCATTCGCCACCCAGGGCTGGAGCCGGGGGAGGCAGGTATAGTCAAAAATACTGGTACGTCCGTCATGTCCGCCGAAACCGCCGGGCCCCTCCGCCCGTTCCCCCACTTCCTGCCCGTTGTACACCAGCACGGGACCGCTCCCGGAGGCATACACCAGCGTCATGACCGCCGGCAGAACAACGCGTCCCACGCCGCCCCAGGAAAGAGGGGAGCACACGCGCGTTTCATCATGGTTTTCCACGTAGCGGACGCCGTGGGTCATGTATATGGGATTGCTTCGGAAAAGCCGGTCGAAGTCATTGGCCCAGTTATTTTCCGTGTACATATGGAGCGCCAGATGATAGCAGTCGGAATCGTAAACGGCATTAAATCCGGCATCCAGAAGGGCGGCGCACGGATCGCCGGGTGTGGTTTTCATGTGGTCGTTGTATGCCTCCGCCATGAAAAACACGTCCGGCAGACGCACCCGGGAACGGGAAATGGCCCATTTCCAGAAAGCCATGGGGATCATTTGGGCCATGTCGCACCTGAAACCGCCGATGCCCAGGCTTTGCCAGAAGGAAAGGATATCGTCCATGATGCGCCATGTCTTGGGCACATGCTGCTTGGGGCTGGTCCACCCCGGCAACAGGCGGAGGGCAGGAAGACCGGCCATAAAGTTATAGCCGTAGTTGAGCTTGACCGTTTCATACCAGTCGTACTTGCCGGGATTCCATGTAACGGCATTGTTGCCCGTCACACGTCCGAACGTCATTTCCCCTTCAAACAGGCCGTCCGGCAGACGCAGGGGTGGACCGTCCCCAGGGCTGTTGGAGGTCAGGTAAAAGTACCCCTGCTCCGGAGAAAAAAACGTATGGGGATCATCTCCTTCTCCAAAATCGTCATGCCCGTCCCAGTCCGCCAGGTAGGCTCGGGAAACATGGTTGGGAATAAAATCCATCATCGGCAGCAGCCCCACCGTCCGGCAACGCTTTACCAGAGCCTTGAACTCATCCATTCTCTTCTCCGGGGAGGAGGCCAGGTCCGGATCCACGTCAAAATAATCCACCACGGCATAGGGACTTCCTGCCAGGCCTTTTACGATGGATTTCGGCTGGGCGGCTAGCCCGGGATGGGACGTCTGCGTAGCGTGCCTCAGCACCCCGGTCAGCCAGATGTGTGTGAAACCCATCCGTGCTATTTCACGTAAGGCTTTATCCGTCACTCCATTAAAAGTTCCGCACCCGTTCGTTTCCCGGCTCCCCCAGTCAACTCCATGGGTCTCCATATTGGAAAAATGACGAACAAATAGTTGATAAATGACAGGACGCATGAGTTGAAATAATCAAATTTTGACGCTTATAATGCTAACTTTTTCAGGTATTCTGCAAGCGCATTCTGTTCCACCGGGGCAATTTGTCCCAGCTGCAGCAGGGCTTCCTCCCTGGTCCGGAGCGTTCCCTCCAACTGAAGCTCCTGCAGACGGGACAGCCATTTCCCGAAATCAGGCCCCGGGGACAGCCCCAGATTCACCAGATCACGCCCGGTCACCAGAGGAGGAGGCACCAGAGGGGCATTCCGGTAGGAATCCATGAAGTCCCTGACAAATTGCCAGTTGTCCATCAGTCCGTTGGAGGAAAGGCAATCCAGGCGGTGGAGTTCCAGTTCATCCCGGAAATGAGGAGCGTTCATGAACATTCGCAGCGTAGATTTCCTCATCTGCCTCACGTTGATGAAGCGCATATGGCGCTCCACCATGGAACACACCGCATCCACCACGGCATTGGAATATTTCAGCCTTCTTAAAATGACCCTGGCCATGGAAGAGCCTTCCTTGTCATGACCGGAAAAACGGATGCGCCCCGTTTCATCCACCTGACGGCAGGGAGGTTTCCCGATGTCATGCAGCAGAACCCCCAGGGCCAGCTCCAAAGACACGGGGGAGCCGTCCCTTCCCAGCGCATCCAGCATCATCAGCGTATGGGTGTATACGTCTCCTTCCGGATGCCATTGGGGAGGTTGCGTACAGCCTATCATATCGTATATTTCCGGAATGACATGCTTCATCAACCCCGTTTCCACCAGCATTTCCACACCCCGTTTCCTTCCGGGAGACAATAAAATCCTGTCCAGTTCCTCCCGGATGCGTTCCGGGGAAATCCGGGCCAGCAGCGGAGCGTTCCTGAAAATGGAGGAGCAAGTCTCCGTCTCCACCTGAACTTCCCTGGTAACGGCAAAACGTACGGCGCGCATCAGCCGCAGGGAATCTTCTTCAAAACGACGGTCCGGCTCCCCGATGCACCTCAATACGCGGGCCCGGATATCCTCCACTCCGCCTACATAATCCACCACACGGCCCGGAGGCGAAGAAAACGGATCTTCAAAGAGGCCGTTCATGGTAAAATCACGCCGCCGGGCATCTTCTTCCGCATCCGTGAAGCAGACGGCCTCCGGCCTCCGGCCATCCCTGTAGCTTCCGTCTCTGCGGAAGGTCGCCACCTCAAAGGAAAAACCTTCGCGGCGTACCAGCACCACGCCGAAGGCGGCGCCCACTTCCCAGGCATCCGGAAACAGGCGCAACACCTCATCCGGACGGGCGGAGGTAGCAATATCGATATCCTTCACGGAATATCCCAGCAATCTGTCCCGAACACAGCCGCCCACAAAATATACGGTGTGTCCTGCTCCGGAAAGAACCCGGGCCACGTTCTCCGCGGCCTTTCTCAACAGAATCCCCTCCATGAAACGGATCATTCAGGCATGGGCCTCAAAGGAGGAGCGGCAAGAGAATGGTCCTCCGCACCGGAGGGGGCGGAAGGGAACGCGGGCCGCGGCCTATCAGGCCGGGAAACAGAGGGAACGCGCGTATCCGGGGAATTAATCCTGGAAGGCGGAGAAACAGGCTTGGAGGAAGCAGGGGAGGAGGGAGACTTTTTCCCATCCGGCTTTTCTTTCTTTTTTCCCTCAAGTTTGCCCATGACCGCGTACAGGTTGGCGTCAAACAGCATATCCGGCGTGCCGCGCATCAGGATTTTCCCCGCAGGGTCCAGCAGATACACCCGCGGGGTGAGCCTCACCCGGTAATCCTTAAACGCCGCCGCTTTTTCATCCACCAGGGAGGGCATATCCATTTTCAAGTTCAACAGGGCCTTTTCTATGTTCTCTCTCTTTCCGGGAGCCACCGGCATCACCGTCAAACCGGGAAATTCTTTTCGGAGAGACGCGGCCTTTTGCAAAAACTGAACGGAACGCATATCCTGCGGATCCCAAAAAACCACCAGCACGGGCTTATTCCCGGAGGGGAGCGTCACTTTTCCGGCCGCCGCGGTAGAGGGAAGGCTGATTTCAGGCCCGGTCTGCCCGATATTGAGATTGCGTATTTCATACAGTTCCTCCTTCACAATATTTTGAACCGGAATAGGGCCGAAACTGGAATCATAGCATTTGATAATGGCGTCTTTCAGCAATTTTCCGCGGGCCGCCACCAGCCTGACGTCATCCTGAAGCATCCCTGTCGTTTCCTTCATCACCATGGCCAGGCCCAGGGAAGCCAGGCCCTGGTCCTCAGGGAACTGGTTGTAATTCTTGATCTGTTCCAGAATAACGCGGCAGCGCAGGTCTCGGGAATTGCTCAGGGCATACGCCGCCTTTCCCGCCCCCTGTTCCCGAAACAGCGTATTTTCCAGGGAATCCAGGCAGAACACGACAATTTTCCTGGCCATGTCTCCATTGGGGAACGCCTGCGCTACAGCCAGGGGATGATCCAGAAACCAGACGACAGCCGGAAGAAGGCAGGATTTTTGAGTCTCGGGTTTCTGAAGGTCGCGCCCTACCAGCCTCCATAATTCCCGAGCCACCGGAACGGCATCCGGACGGTTTTTCATTAATTCCGCCCTTTTTTCCCCGCTTTCAGCCGTTTTCAATGCGGATTCCCAGTCGAACTGCCTCATCCGCCAATCCTCCAGCACATTGTTCATGCCCGTCTCGTCCGCCGGAGCCCATCCAAGCAGGCTGCATGCACCGGCTATCACGCAAAACGCTCTCTTCATACCCTGCCACTATGCCCTGACGCGTCCCACACGTCAATCAAACCCCGTGGCAAAACGCAGCCTATTTTTTCTTTTCCCCTCCCTTCCAGCTGTTTACAGCGCGGAATACATCTTCCGGAAATGAACAAACCCCGGCGAATCCCTTCGCCGGGGCTGCTGTTCAACTAACTACCTATGAAGACGGTTGAGTCCTTAAGTGGATGAAGCGCTCTCTCTTTCACTGCATCCGGATCATAACCGTTATGGGTGAGACAAACACACGGCAAATATGTTCAAACATTATTTCTTTTGTATGACACAAGGCCCGGGAAGACAAAAAAGCGGCTACGGAATTTCTCCCTTAGCCGCTCCAACTAACTACCTATGAAATCAGGGTTATTCCTGGTGACAAGGGAAGCTCTCGTTCCTCCCTTATCGAACATCCCTGTTCATTCAGGATACCTTCACGAATTAAACGCTCAAGAATTTTTTTCCTTACGTGAAAAAAACAGAGAACCGCCGCTTCAGGCCGCTACAAAGTTTCGTTCATCATTGGTCAGGGCCCGCACCTGCACGGCCATAAACCTCATTTCATTAAGCATGTTCAGATAAAGCAGGGAGGAACGGGTGCGCGTCTGGTTGCGCTGGGCCCGCTTGATCTGGCGCTTGGTGGCTTTTGCCACCAGTTGAAGAAGCTGTTCCTGGGCCACCATCGTATAGTCGAACTGAATGTACGTCCCCGTCTGGAGCATTTTGCAATATTCATCCAGCAGCTTGATGAGGGCGGTATGTACCTCCTTCAAATCGTCCACCTGGTCAATCGTAAACGGCGTGTGGTTATTATCCACATACGTGAAGATGGACTCGGAAAACTGCGACAGGCTCTGCGTAGCTTCATTCAAATGCTCCAGGGCCTGCACAAAGTGGTAGCCCATATCCAGGGAGCGGGACTGCATCTTGTACAGAATAGGGAGAATATCGTACTTGTGATGTTCGCTGCTGGTCATGGCCAGCCGTTCTGCGGCATCCGCCAGTTCTTTCAGGGCCTTCCTGTCCCCCTGGAAAAAGTTTTCCACGGTGTCATTGTAAATTTCCCGCAGCTTGAGCGTGCTGTCCACAATCTGGTGGCTGCATACATCCAGGATATTTTCTTCCGTAATCTGGTCAAAACGCTCTACGGAAAGCTTGCTTTCCCGCTTGCGGTGCATGATGGTGGACTTTACCAGAATGACAACCACCAGGGCCAGCAGACCGAAGATGGCGTACACCTGTCCGTAATGCAGGATGGTAGCCATGACGGCGGCCAGCGTAAAGGCAGCCAGCCCGGTCATGAACCAGCCGGAAATCACCGTCAGCACGCCGGTTACACGGTAAACCGCGCTCTCCCTTCCCCATGCCTTGTCCGCCAGGGAGGAGCCCATCGCCACCATGAACGTCACGTACGTGGTGGAAAGAGGGAGCTGCCTGCCAGTAGCCCATGCAATCAACAGGGAAGCAACCGTCAGGTTCACCGTGGCGCGAATCAGGTCAAATGCCACCCGGTCCTTGGGATTCAAGGGCTGGGGGGCGGGATCCCACTGGTGGTTCATGCGCACCAGCATGCGGGCGGGAATAAGCCTTTTCACCCCGCGTCCCAGGGCGATGGCGCTGCGAACGATGGCGCGGGCGGGGGGGACGGAGCCGAAACGCTCAATACCGCCTTCACCCTGCCTGGAAAGTTCCACGCCGGTGGCGATCACCGTTTTTGCCTTTTTGGAGAACCACAAGGCAAAAATCATCATGCAGCCCGCGGCGAACAAAATATAATGGTTTACCGGCATGCCCTGCCCCGGCATCAGACACTCCATGGAGGTGATGGATGCGGGAGAGCCACCGGCCGCCGCCACGCCGCTGGCGTACTGGAAGGAATCCAGACCACCCATGAAAACGCCGATGAAATTCACCAGGTCGTTGCCCGCAAAGGCCAGAGCCAGGGAAAAAGTGCCCGCCAGAACGGTCAGGCGCAGAATATTCGTCATGAACAAATGCTGAAGCAGGAACATGAGCACGGAAAAACCGCCGAAGGCCGTGAGCAGGGCCATGCCCAGATTCTGGTCAATGTATTGGATGAACGAGGGCTCCATCAGGGTAGACTCCTTCAAGCCCTTGAAAACGGCAAAATAGGCTATCGCCGTCATGGCAATGCCGCACCAGAAGCAGCCGAACCATTTGAACCGGGACTGGTATTTAAACGTGAACGCCAGACGGGAAATCCACATGACGATGGTGCCCACCGTAAAGGCGATGGCTACGGAAAGAAGAATGCTGGTGACAATCTCAAAAGCCTTGTCCGTATTAATGAAATCCCACACGGACTGAACCAGGCGGAGCTTGGAAATCTTGAACAGGGCCGTCGCTACGGCAGACCCCAAAATACCGAATACCAGAGAAACGGTGGTGGACGTAGGCAATCCGAAAGTATTGAAGGTATCCAGCAGAATCACTTCGCTGATCATTACCCCCAGGAAAAGCAGCATCACTTCATGATAACTGAACATGTCCGGGTGAAAAATACCGTTGCGGGCTACTTCCATCATGCCTCCGGAGAAACAGGCCCCCACCAGCACGCCGATGGAAGCTACGGTCAGGATCACCCGCACGGGTGCAGCCTTGGAACCGATGGCGGAATTGAGGAAGTTGACGGCGTCATTCGCTACGCCGTTGATCAAGTCAAATGCCGCCAGAAGCAGCAGGGCTGTGATGATAATCCAGTAAATTGAGTCCATAACTGTCTCTTGTGAATGGTGGGCGGAGGGCATCCGCGAGCTGCACCACCGCCTCTTTACACGGAAACGGTCGATTTTGCTACTGTTTTGTTACAGAAAAATCCTTTCTCCTTATCACCGGGAACGGGGAAGGAAATCCAGTTCCCCGGGGTCGGGCCAACGGTGCCGGGGATAACGCCCCGCCAGGTCCTTTTTCATTTGCCCGTATCCGTTCCGCCAAAAACTTTCCAGAGATCCCGTTACCTGCCACGGCCTCTGGCTGGGGGCCAGCACCTCCACAATCACGGGTACGGCCCCGTTGGCAATGCGTGGGGAAACCGCCACGCCGAACAGGCGCTGCACCGTCAGACTGATCACCGGGGAGGAATCCTCCCCGTACCTGACCTTGGCGTGCTGGCCGTTGGGCAACGTGAGGCTTACCGGGGCATAATCGTCCAGCGCCTTCGCCTGCCAGCCGGAAAGCCAATCCCTCAGCACGGGAATAATTTCCCTTTCCTTGATGTCCTTATAACCCACGGCCCCTTCACAGACCAGAGAAATGGCGACCAGCTTGTCCTCCTCCGAAAACCGGGGCAGCCCCAGTTCCGGCATCCAAACGCTCAAACCATTAAGACGGCGTATCCACTGTTCCACGGCATCATTCCATTTCACCAGCTTCAGGGTTCCGTCCACTACTTTTTCAGCCAAAACCGGGGCGGCCAGCTCCGTAGGGGCATCCCCGCGGTCACGATCCTCCAGCACCAGATCTCCATACATCAGCTTCCGGTGCAGACGCACGCGCCGCAAAGCGGCATCGAAGACGGCTTCCTCCCCGCAGGAAAAACGCTCCGGCCAAATGGAACGCAAATCTTCCGGCGCAATAAGCGTACAGCGTCCCACACGGGTTTCCACCGCCTTTCCGGACAATTCCGCCACCTCTGCGGCTACGAAATGCTCTCCTTGAAACACCACGCTTCCTTCCGCCAGCCTGCCGCCCACCCCGCCGGCCATGCGGCATGTATTGGCTGCCACGCCATTTCGCACACCCACATGGTCCGCAAAACTCTCAATCATTGCACGGACTACGGCAGGGCGCGCCGCCGTAAAATCCGGTCCCGGCGTTTCCCGGGCTTTTCCCCGGCTGCCGACGGACAGAAGCTGCCGGTATGCCATCCATGCCTCCCGCGCCCCGCGGGAAGAGATGCCCCAGCGGGTACACGCCGCCGCCCCAAAACCGGCATCCACAGCCTTCTCCACCGCGCGCCACTCCGCCTGGAAATCCGTGTAATCCGCAGAATCGCGCAAATGATCGTTCAGCCCCCCCTTTACCGCAACACCTTCTCCCTGCATCAGGGCTGCAACGGCGGCCC
>ENA-ORPD01000996-ORPD01000996.1-human-gut-metagenome-genome-assembly--contig:-NODE-996-length-23875-cov-17.060369_pt1 | contig 23875 bp, 17 predicted proteins | sample MGYA00242143_ERZ509076 | MGnify/ENA primary metagenome ERZ509076 (study PRJEB26280, sample SAMEA2338706) | human gut metagenome | biome: human gut; feature: human-associated habitat; material: faeces... | reverse complement strand
GAATCAGCCCTATTTTTCTATTCTTCCCTAAAGTTTAGCGGACAGTAATAATTCGATAATAAACAAACAGCCTAAACGGGCCGACCATTACTGGATCATCCGCATCGAGCGCACCGACATGCCCTATACCCTTGAATATTCGGTGGACACGATGGTCAGGGATGCGGTTTTTCTTGTCACCGTCAGATTCGGCTTCAAGGTGCAGCCGCGCATCAACGTATTCCTGAGGCAGATCGTGGAGGATCTGGTGGCGTCCGGCGACCTTTCGCTTACCAGCAGGTATCCCTCCATGAAACGGTATGGGATTCCGGGCGACTTCCGGTTCGTCCTGATTCACCGCGTGTTCTCCCCCGCAAGCATCTGCAACGCATACGAACGCAAGATAATGGCCGCGTATGAGACGCTGCGGCATATATCCGAGTCGACCGAAAACGCGCTGGGGCTGGATACAAGCGTGGTCACTGTCGAGACCGTGCCTCTGGTGATCCGGAGCGGAACGGAAACCAGAATCAGGAGAACCCGGACATGAGTGACCGTCCCCATGCCTGCGCAACGTAACAGGCCGCCGCATCGATGGCGAAATAATCGAGAGTCAGGAGCTGACAGAAAAAAAGAGGCGCGTCGGTCGGACACGCCTCTTTCATTATGTACGTTGGAATTGTCTATCCGGACAGACTATCATTTCACCGTGAGTTTCACGGTCTGGGGTTTGCCGGACAGCGGCTCGATTACGAGCAGATATATGCCCGACTGTACGCCGCCGAGATCAAGGCGGCTGTCCGAGCCGTCGAATGCACGCAGCGCGCGTCCCGAAAGGTCGTACAGCACGGCACGGTTGAACTCGCCGCGCACGTTGGTGTATCCGGGAGCCGGATTCGGCCGGACACTGATCTTATCGGTCTGAACGCCGTTCACGCCCGATTCACCGAACACTATCTTGGCAGGAGCGGATTCGCCGGACGCATATACGGCCTTGACCTCGGCGTAATGCTCGCCCGATCCGGGGGTCAGCATGTACGAGCAGTCTTCGGTATCCGCGAGTTTCTCGCCGTCAAGCGACACCTCGTATTTCACCTCCGGACCGGACACGGCTGTGTTCATAGCCATATCGTTGCCGCCGGAGATGGTCACATCGTCCATAAACAGAGTGAAGCCGTCGGGCGACACGCAATTCACGGCCACGTAACGGGCGCCGGCAGGCACCGTGTACTTGAACTCGGTCCATGTCTGTTTAGGCACATCCACATTCTCGGCAAGCCATGTGAACGACTCCGGATCCGTGTCGGTCATGGAGTAACCCACACGTATCACCTCGCCGTATGTCTGCGAATATCCGCGGGCATGGAAGCTGAACGTATAGTCGTTGTGATAGGTCAGGCGCGGGGAGATGAACCAGTCGTCGCTGCCCGAACGGCCCGCGAAGCAGGCCAGCTCCTGTTTCCCGCTGTACGGCAGCGATGCCGAGCGGGCATCGGCCATCGAAGGCGTGGTCAGCCAGGGATTGAACACCATGAAGGAACAGGGCTGCGTTCGGCCCGGGAAGTCAAATTCCTGCTCGGCGAACGTGCGGCTGCCGTCGGCGTCACGATACAGCCAGCCCACTTCGCCCGCCGAGGCCACGGCGAAGGCGTCATGATCCTCGAAGTCGTCGAATATCTCGCCCGATTCGTTCCATGTCAGGCGGAACCCCTTCTCGGCGTCACCGCTGACGCTGAGGTTGACCGGTACTGCGATTATCTCGCGGAGCACCAGATCCTCAAGCTTCAGGTCCTTATCCGCATAGAGGTCGGCTGTCCTTGCGTCAAACTCATAACCGGGCAACGATACCTCAACAGTGTAGGGACAACGCCAGATGTCGTTGAACTCCACGATACCGCCCTCGCCCACCGTAGCGTTACGCGAGTCGAAGGGATCCTGACCGGCTATCGAGACAACCGCACCCTTGGCGTCGCCCGAATGCGAGTTGGTGCGGATCTTCAGCGTAAGTTTGCCGGTCATCTGACGGGCTACGTAGTAAGGCAGCACGACTTTCGCCGACTCGGAGCCGTCGGGATACACCGTGGACACCGCATAGCGGTACACCCCTGCCGGAGCCTGGGCCCATGTGGGATCGGCCGCCGTCAGGCCCGCTACCGGCTCGGAGTTGACCGGCTGCCAGTCTTCGTTTCCGAAGCCTGCGGAGCGCCATACGTTATAACGTGCGTAGGCGGGGAACTCCTCATCGCTGTTGCGGATACCCTCGTCGGAATAAAGGTCGCCCGTGCAGCGTATCATGAGATTGCCGCCAAGCGACTCCTCGGTCAGATACATATAGTCGCCCGAGTTGTAATCCGTGGAGAACGCATATACATTTTCCTTGAACGGATGGGTCTTTGGCGAATGGTCAACGCCGATTCCATGGAAGCCGGGATAGTTGACCGACACGAAACATCCGCGCGGCGCCTCGACTCCGTCGGGAATCTCGATGCTGTTCCACTGGTTGTCGCTGTTCAGGACGGCGCGCTGGCTGTACAGAAGCGTTCCGCTGGGATTTCCCTCCTCGTCAAGATCGAATATATAGATATTCACGGAGTTATGCGGGCCGCCTTCGAAGGTGGTGTACCAGCTGGCACCCTTCAGCGTCATTGGCGTGCGGAACACCGTACCGATTATGACGGTGCCGGCCTGACTCTGTATGCCTACCTGTGTATCGGCGTTGCCGGAGTCATATCCGAGACCGGACTGAGCCGAAGGAATCTCCCACGCTATTTCAGAGGTCTCGTCGGTGGTCTGCACCGATACATTTGCCGGCTTGAAGTGTGCGTACTCAAGCGTGAGGTCGCCCAGGTTCCAGTTCTCGTCCAGGTCCTTGGTCTGCACCTTGTCCAGATGCCAGGGCTTGGTCACCGTGACGGTGGTACCGGGAGCCGTAACTATGGATTCAAACAGGAATCGACCCGAAGCATCTGTCTTCATGGCGAGGTCGGCATAGCCCTTAAGGGCGACATCGGCGTTCTCCACTGCCGAGCCGTCGGGAGCAAGCACGCGGCCCGATACGGAATAAGTCGGCAGCTTGTCGAGAATGATGTCAGCCGTCATATTCTCGTCGGCCACAGTCACCTTCACCTCCGAATTCTGCTTATAGCCGAACATCGAGGCTGTCAGCGTATAGGTCTCGTTGGGAACGAAATCGAAAGAATACGAGCCGTCCTCGGCCGATCTGGTCACTGCATGTATCTCCTGAATCGAGACCTCGGCGCCGGCAACCGGCTGATTGGCCGCATCCTTCACTTTACCCGAAATGGAAGCGCCCGCCGACTGCACCATAAGGCGTATATAACTGTTGCCTGACGATGAGTTCGGGGCATCCGGAACTTCGAAATCGCTGTCTGCCCCATAATATATGGCCTTGTTGCCCGACACCGGACTCGTGTAGTAAGGCTGATATATGAACGCATAGGCGCTATTTGAATTTTCGAGGGATGTCTTTACATAAAGGGCAAGGTTCCTTCCGTCATATTCAAACGCCTGGCTTAACGTCAGGTCGAGTACATCGTTGGCCGAGCTGACGAGATTATGCGTACCTTCATACACAAGCGTCATATCTTCGACAGGAATCCAGCCGTCGGGAGCCTTCTCACGGTCGGTATTTGCCATGTAGACCTTGAGTTTCACATTATTGAGCGGAGAATAACTACCCTTATAGTCTAATTTGAGACCTGTGATACGACCCTTCTTGATTGGAATTTCCGAGGCCGAGTAGATGTTGAGGGTCGCACCGAATTTACTGTACAGGTTCATTGGCGCACGGTAGCTTGTGAGTGTCTTGCTGCCGATCTCAAGCTCTTCGGGTGTGCCCAGCGGCATTACTGTCAGTTCAAGGGGTGCGGTGGTGTCGTCTGCTTCCACCTCATCACCCGCAGCCGACACATGGCCTCTGAGCGACGTGAGCTTTGAGCCTATGGGGAAAGTATACTCTACGATATAGTCTTTCGATGCCCCTGCCTCGAGCGTCTCGGCCACGGCCTGGGATGCAACCACTTTTCCCTCGCCGTCAAGGAGCTCGACGGTAAAGCTGTCATAATCCTTGGTACCCCTATTTCCCACCGTGACGGTATAACCGTAAGGATTGCCCTCGATCGGCTTGGCATTGCCGCGAATCGAGGAAGCCACAAGATTGCGGTCCACCACCTTTTCTATCTCGAGACGGTCAATCAGAAAATAGAGGTTGCCTTTGGCCGCGCCGTCATGGAACGCGAAGTTACAGTCGCCGATATTCTCTCCGGTCGTAAACGTAAACTCCTTCGTTTCCGTCTTATTCACCTTACCCAGATCAAGTGTCGTTATTTCCTGGAGCGGAGCGGTGACATCGCCGTCTTTCAGCAGACATACCTTAAGAGGATGTGATCCCTGCGACAGGTAGCGGAGTGTTACCTTATAGGTGGTGGCGGGTTCAAGTTCCATCTCGTTGCTGACCAGCCAGTCGTCGGCAGCATTGTTGGAAGTCATTATATATGCGCCCGCAGCCTTTGCCCACGCGAGGTTGTAATATACCCATGTGTTGCCGTCGCCTACGGGTTGTCCGTCGGCATTCTCGTTGCGGTCTACGGCTGTCCACTGGCCCAGGTTGTCGAAGTCACACACGTATGGCACGCCAAGTTTCGGACCGAGTATCACGGGATCGCTGACTGTGGCCGCGGAAGTGCCGATGCCGTTGTGGGCCGTAACGCTGTAAGTCCATGTGCCCGAGGTCTCCACTCCCGGCTCCATCCATTCGGTGGCGGTCAGGTCCCTGGCCACGGTCGTCCCGCCGGGGTTGCGCACCACGTCGTAAAGCATACCGGCCGCATCGGTCCAGCCGCCGTTCACTCCGGTGGTCACGGCGTCCCAGTACACGCGGGCTGCGTTGGGGCCCAGTTTCTCCACGTTGACGGCACTGACGGCGGCAGGCACGTCGCGTCCTACGAACGCCGAGACTTCCACCGCGGCGCCCGGGCCGTTGCCGTTATGGGCTATGATGCGCCATGTATGGTTGCTGCCCTTGTCTCCCCCGATTACGTCTGTGTATGCAGAGCGGGCTCCGGGCTGGGCGGAAGTCACCGATCCCACGGTCTTGCCGTCACGGATGATCTCGACACGCGTAATGGCTTTCAGCACATCGCCGCCGAATGTCTTGGTGGGATTCACCCACGACAGCGACGCCTGCGCCTCGCCTCCGGCCGCGGCCGTGACTGTCGCGTCGATTACGGGAGCCGGACAGTTGTCCGCGGCCGCGAACGATGGAATATAGAGGCCGGCAAGCTGGTTGTCGCCAAACTCCTGATGACGGGTCACGGCTCCGGTTGCCGGGTTGATCGTAGCCACGAAACTCTCCGGCACCTCTATGGTGCCACCCTCGTTCATTACCCTCGTGGAGGCTATCCACCACAGCGTACGCGTGGCGTGGTCGAACTCCATGCTCTGGAACTTCTGCGGATGCTGCCCGGTGCTCCCTATGACAGTCACCTCGCCGGTAGTCTTGTTGATACGGCAGAAATCTCCGGCAAAACTTATGGCATACAGTTCGCCCGAATATGACGCCGCCAGAGTGAAGAATTTCCTGTCGAGTGTGGCGATGCGTGTCGATCGGGCATCGGTCAGACTGATTGTATACAAGGCCGAATAGGTCTCGTCCACCCTTGATATGGCATACATCGTCGATGTCGACCAGTCGTAGGTCATGTCGTTGATAAGATTGGTGTAGCCTGTGAGGTTGCCCACCGTCTCAGTCACGCCGTCGGCGAGACTGACTCTTACCAATGTTTTGGGAACTTCCGCGCTTCCCGACGGCTGCGAGGTGGCGATATAATAATATCCGCCGCCATACGCACCCGCCGTAGACGTGTCATAGAAAGCGACGGCACGCTGGAAAACCGGCTCCGCATCGCTCACAATATCGAATGTCACCACATTGTTGGTCAGACTCGACTGTTCGTCGCTGAAAGCCAGAATTCCATAGGCTGTGTTGTCGTTGGCCGCTTGAGCCTTGACTCCGGGCAATGCCGAAGCCGCAAGCATGAGAATGCATGCCGACAGCAGTGTGGAATTTTGATGCATAATTGGTTAGATGTTTAGGTGATGTCTCTTTGCAGAATTCAACTCCGCCAAGGCATCGTTCCTTACGAAATCATCGGCAAATATAAGACGCAATTCATCATTTACCAAATAATCGCAAAAAAATATGCAAAAATAATAAGATTCCATCCCCGCCTCACTGTTTCAAAAAAAGTCGGCTCCCCTGTTTTTACAGAGAAGCCTTGTAGAGGTCAGCCGGATATGTCAGCTTTATATGTCGGCTGTGTATGTGTGTCGTATGCCGGTTGTACGCATCAGCCGCAATGGAAGTGGGCCTTGACCATCCGCAGCATCTTGTCGGGATCCTGCAGGGCGGCGCGCGCGTCGCGGTCGTCCTGTGCGCGCAGTCGGGCACACACTCCCCGGATCATGGCCGGCGAGAACACTCCCTTTTCCTGAAATACCTCCGCGCTGCGCTCCAGGCATGCCGCTGACTCATGGCACGATACGGGCAACGTGTCCAACGACTTGAGCCGCTCGGCATTCTCCTCCGAATGGATGTTGACGTCCACATACGTGCGCGCGGCCACCTCCAGAGCGTCGGGCATCTCGAACCCGTGACGCACGGCCACGGCCAGTCCGGCCAACAGCTGGTATATGTCGGCCGATCCGTCGGCCGAGCGTATCTCGAACGTCTGCTTGCGCGAGGCATCCACCTCGGCCGGCGTACACTCGCCGGGATTGGCCTCGGCGCACATATCGCTGCCCGAAGTCCAGCCCAACGGCACACGCACCAATACCGAGCGGTTGCGGTCGCCCCAGCACACGTTGGTGGGGGCCTCCTGATGCGGCACCAGACGGAAATAGCTGGTCGGATTGGTGTTGCCGAAGGCCGTCAGTGCCGGCGCCAGGTCCATGATGCCCGCTATGCCGCGGCGCGCCGAGTCCGAAAGCGTCCGGTCGGCGTTCAGCATCGCCGTGGTGCCGTCAGGGTTCATGAAGCGCATGTGTATGTGCAGACCCGAGCCGGCCTTCCCTATCGTGATCTTGGGCGCGAACGTCACGTCAAGATCCATCTTGGCGGCCAGGTTGCGTATCACCCACTTGGCTATCAGCAGCTGTTCGGCCGCCTCGCGCGCGTCAACCGGCAGAAACTCTATCTCGTTCTGCTCATACACCATGCCGTCAAGGGTGAAATTGCCCACCTCCGAATGGCCGTACTTTATCCGGCCGCCGGTGCGGGCTATGTAGCTCATGCACAGCGTGCGGAAATCGTTGAACTTGGCGAACGGAGCGCTCTCGTGGTATCCCCGCTGGTCAGTGGCCGGGAACGTGCCGGGATCAGGCGCTATGACATAGAACTCCAGTTCGCCCATGGCATGGAACTCCAGGCCGGTCTGTTCCGTGAAGCGTCGGCAGGCCTTGTCGAGCGTAAGCTCGGGCGACGACTCCAGCGGACGCCCGTTCTTGTCGAAAAACGAGCACAGCATGGTCAGCGTCCTGACCGGCGCGAACGGGTCGACGAACGCCGTGCGGTAACGCGGCACCACATACAGGTCCGCATCCCCCGCGCTGATGAACGGGAACAGCGACGAACCGTCCACACGCTCGCCCAGAGTCAGTATGGTTTCCAGGTATTCCAGCGAATTGATTACGAAATTCAGTGTCTTGAGCCGACCGTCGGCGGCCGGATACATGAAGTTGACCATCTCCACGCCATTCTCGGTGATGAAGCGCACTATGTCCTCGCGCGTGAAGTCGGCCGGATGCTTGCCCAGCCATGCCGTCACTTCGTTTTTTGACAATCTGAGACTCTTTTCCATGGTAAGTAGCATTTAAGGTTCTCGGTATTTAAGGTTTTCTTCGCCCGGAGCCCGGGCCTGGCACAATCCGCTTGCTATGGATCTGCACATATCAGTTTTTCGCGTCTAAATTACAAACAATTTATTGATAATCCAACTATTTTTGTTAATTTTGGAATTATCAGGATTATCTACAATGATATGCATTATCGCGACTGAAGAAGCACACCCGATAATTTGCAGATTGAAACAACATAATATTATGCGTATGAGAACATTATTACTGATTTCATCCGGATTGCTGACGCTGTCCTCCGTGGCGACGGCGGCGGTGCCGGAACGTACGACGCATGTCACGTCGCAGGGTGCCATCAGACAGATGCGGGCTCCGCGTCAGCAGATGGCCGCTGCTCCGGTTCAGATTCCGGTGGCCAAGGAGGCGCCGGCCAACACAGTAGAGGTGCCTTTCACCCATGACTTGGGCAAAAATGGAACCGAAATAAAGAACTACACCGACATCAATGTCAATGGTGACAATCGCAAATGGCAATACGGCACTGTCAACGGTTATGCCGCCTGTATGGTGCCGAACGCTGACAACGTTGATGCCAATGATGACTGGCTCATAACAGTACCCATCCATCTGCCCGCCGGCAGCTACGTCCTCTCGTTCCAGATCGGCATAATGGGAAGCGGCACACCGTCCGTCTCCATGGATGCAAGCATCGGCAAAGCTCCTACGGTCGAAGGCCTTACCACTCAGATAGTAGCTCCATTGACCCAGAGCCAGAAGGACTTCAAGACATACGAGTATGGCCTGACTATCGATGAGGAAGGCTATTACTACGTAGGTTTCCACTGCACCACGACCAAGGAACAGAAAGGCACGCTCAAACTTGCCAACGTAGGTATGAAAGCAGGTACGGTCGCACCTCCCGTCGATCCGCCGGCTGCCGGACAGCTCAGCTGGACACTCGCGCCCCAGGGCGAGCTGAAGGCAACGGTGACATACGTGGCCCCAACCAAGACCGTATCGGGTGCCGACCTGACTGAGATATCCAAGGTGCTGATTACCTCGCGATGGGAGGTGGACAAGTTTGAATACACCGACGTTCAGCCCGGACAGACCATCCCATGCGAAGTGGAAATGTACGCCGGCATCAACAACCGCTTCACCGCCGTTGCATACGTGGGCGACACCCCCGGCGAGAAAGTGGAATACAAGAACATCTGGTGCGGCCCCGACACTCCGAAAGCCCCTGAAAACGTGAAGCTGACGCCCTCGGCTGATTACACGAAGGCCACGTTGACATGGGACGCCGTCACTGAGGGCGAGCATGAGGGCGGCTATGTCGATCCTTCAGCTCTGACCTACTACATCTTCGATGCCTTCGGATCCTACTATGATCCGGCCATCGCCGAGGTGAAGGGTTCCACATCATATACCTTCGATTACTCCGACCTCGAGGCTCAGGACTTCGTGGCTTATCAGGTCACCGCAGGCAACGGCGACTTGTATTCGCTCGACACATCGTCCAACATCGTAGTGGTAGGCAAACCTGACCAGGCTCCGTTCATGGAATCCTTCACGGACGGCACTTACGACAAGGTATGGGTGCTTGATCCCAAGACATCGTACAACGGACAGGATTACGGCACGGTCGACGACTCTTACTTCGAGTCGCTGCTCGATCCCGAAGACCCCGAGGCCCCCAAGCCTCTGAAATCGCAGGACGCAGACAACGGTTTCTTCTTCTGGATGCCTATAGAGACCGATGTGATGTGGGGACTGCAGTCAGTGCGAGTAGATCTGTCAAAGACCAAGAATCCTGTGCTCGATGTATGGTATCAGGGCAAGGGAAGCACCCTTGACATCATGGCCGCACATGGCGAGGATGAGTTCGCTCCGTTGCGCACCATAGCCCTCAAGGACGCTCCAACCGACGACTGGACCCTCTGTCGCGTATCACTCGACGACTTCAAGGCCGACGGCACCGTGCGCATAGCCTTGCGCCTTACAGCCACCGACAACACCGACACCGAGATGTGGAGCGTACCGCTGGACCATATCTCCATCCACGATCTTGTCGAGAAGGATCTGGCCGTGCGCGGACTGGACGTACCCGAATCAGTCAAGGCCGGTGAGAAACTGCCCGTAACGGTCCGCGTGGAGAATACCGGCACGGCTGACGCCGCCGAGGCAACGCTGGCCTGGTACATCAACGGAGAGACTGTTGCCGAAAACTCGCTGTCGGCCATCTCTGCAAACGAAATAAGAATAGTCTCGGCCGAACTGCCGGTAGCCCTTAATGCCACCGACCTGGTCGAAGTATCGGCTAAGGTCGTATATGATGGTGACGCCATGGAGCATAACAACTCCCTATCGGCTTCCGTGACAGTGAAATTCAATGAATTCCCCACCGTCACCGACCTTGCAGCCAATACCGACAAGGAATCCGTCAGCCTGACATGGTCAGCCCCGGCACTCGACAATCTGCCCGGTCCGAAGACTGTCACCGAGGATTTCGAATGCGAGGACTACACTCCGATGTCCATCACCGGCGCCGGAGGCTGGACCGTCTACGACGGCGACAAACAGAAGACCTACAACATATTCCGCGAACTGTACAACCCCTTCCAGACTCAGCCCATGGCCTTCCAGCTGTTCAATACGAAGCTGGCTCAGATTCCCGAGCAGTATCAGCCGGATGCCGAGACCCACAGCGGCGACTCGTTCATGATGGCCCCCAGCGCCCAGTCACAGAACGACAACTGGCTTATATCTCCCGAGCTGTCGGGCAATGCACAGACCATATCGTTTTGGGCCAAAAGCATGATGTCGGCATGGCCCGAATCATTCCGGGTGCTTTACTCCGTCACAGGAAATACCCGCGACTGCTTCACACAGACAGTCGAGGTGCAGAACTATCCCGCCAGCGGCGAGGTGCCTGAGGTCTGGACCGAGTTCAAGGCCGTATTGCCGGAAGGCGCGAAATATTTCGCCATCCATCACGACAGCGATGACACGCTGGCACTCTTGATTGACGACGTGACTTACGAGGCGGCTCCCGAGATTCCGCTTGATCTCGCCGTAACAGGGTATCATGTCTTCCGCAACGGCAAGCAGATCACCGATGAGATTGTGACCGGCACCTCATACTCGGATACTCCTCTGGCCACTTCTGACGAACCCGGCAGCTACACGTTCCGTTACTCCGTGGTGCCTGTTTACAATCACGGCGCAGCGCGTGTCAGCAACGAGGTAGAGGTTTTGCTCACGCACAGCGGCATTAAGGCTGTAAGCATCGATGACCTTAAGAAAGCCAAAGTTTATAACCTGCAGGGCATACCCGTCTCCACCCGTGACATCGTGCCCGGTGTCTACATCGTGGTTGATGCCGACGGCTCCCGCAGAATCCTCGTGAAATAATCCCGAATATCCATGATACAATCCGGGGCTGTGCTCATTCGCACAGCCCCGGGTTTATTATTCGCACTGCGTGAAACCCACGCGACTGCCATATTTTATTCAGATCTCATTTATTGATAATCCAACTATTTTTACAGAGGTCTCAGTAAAAATGTCCATATAGGTATTACTTCTATTTTTATGCCGCCCATCTCAATCACTCCTTCATCGCCATAGGTCACGACTATATTCCTGCGGCAAGACAATCGCGATTGCAGTTTCACCAATGCCCTTGTCTCTCGTTCAAACGTGCCTTCGGCGTCATTCATGGCATAGCACACCTGTATGGCCGTTTCAGTCTGCGGGATATAGAAATCCACTTCCACGCCATGATTGTAGAAAAACACAGCCTGTTCCTTTGTGCCATAAGTGGAAAACAGTTTAAGAGCCACGATATTCTCAAGCAGCGACATACGGATGTCCAATGCCAATAACGATACGATGCCGTTGTCAATAAAATAATATTTGGGATTGGACACCTTATCCACAATACTGTCTGCAATATTCGCAACAGGCAATATCAGATACGCTTCAATAGCATACGACAGATAGTTTATGACTGTGCTTTTACCTATTTTTGCACCGGTAGAGGCCACGATATTAGCCGCGCGGGTAAACGACAGCGGCTGTTTGATGCTCTCAGCCAGTTTGCGGATAAGAACCCTTAAGGCGAAAATATTCTCAATGTTGTTTCGTGCCGCTATATCACCTAAAAATATCTTTTGATACAAGCTCATCAGATAATCACGTTTTACCGGCAACGTGGCGCATTCCGGGAAGCCTCCGAACTGAAAATATTCTTCTAAAAGTCCCATAAGTACTCCACGGGCCGCAGTCGTGGCCGTTAAGAGTTCATCTGTGGGGTTCACCCCATTCATCGTAATAAATTCATTGAACTGCATGGGAAACACTTCGCGCGTCAGATACCTTCCTCCAAGCACAGCCCCCACATCATTAGACAGCATCTTGGCATTACTTCCGGTAATATACACCGTATATTTGTTATCGGCTACGCGTCTGGCAAAATGTTCCCATCCATCTACATTCTGAATCTCGTCAAGAAACAGCATCGGCCGTTTGTCGCTTAAGCTGGCATGGACTTCCAGAATCATGTTCAGATCTGCCAGTTCCATACCGGCAAGACGCTCATCCTCAAAATTCAGGTATACAATTTCATCCCAAGAACGGCCCTGTGCAATCAGCTCCTGAATCTTGCCATACAACAGATAGGATTTACCGGCACGGCGCACACCCACCAACACCTGACGATCGAATCCGTCAAGCGACACATTACGTTTGATAACTTGGTGTCGCATAACTTCTTCCCGATTTTCAAGCATCACCTCACGAAGCACTTCAGATTTTATCATACCTCATTTTGTCTTATTCACAAGACAAAATTACGCATATTTTGTCTTATATGCAAGACACTATTACCTATTTTTGTCCTACTAACAAGACAATATGAGTCTATTTTTGTTCTACAAACAAGACAATATGATGTATTCTCATTCCGGGAGCCGGCCCTGCGCCTTCAGGGCGAAGTATTTCCAGAGCGGGGCGGCCATAAGCGCCTGTTTCATCTCGTCGTCGACGAGGATGCGGTAAACCTCCTGTTCGGTCAGCAGACGCACCTTGATGTCCTCGGTGACGTCAAGATGCTGGTCCGATATTTTCTCAACATCCGTGGCTAAGAATACATGGGTCAGGTTGTCGGAATTGCCGGGATTCTGGGATATGGTCATAAACTCGCGCCACGTTCCGTTGCCGTAGCCGGATTCCTCGAGCAGTTCCCGTCTGGCAGCCTCCAGACAGGTCTCCCCCTCCTCCATGGCGCCGCCCACTATCTCGGTGTAGACGTCGCGCAGTCCGTGACGGTATTGCTCCACCATCACAAACTTTCCCTCGCGCGTTATCGCTATGATGTTCACCCATGTCGGCAATTCGAAGATATAATATTCCGGATTTATCACGCCCGTCGGCAGCCGGCACACATCACGCCTCACGTTCACCCACGGACTCCGCAGCTTATACTCCGAACTTACTATCTCCCACTTCTTTACTTCCATATCCTTGTATTTGTTATGCTTTTAACGGTTTCCCAGCCTCGATATTGAATAATTCCCACAAGCTTTCGTAAAATAAGTTGCCGGGGTTGTTCGTTGGTTGAATTAGCAATTCTTTTAGACAACCTATGAAACTTAGCAAACAGGCGCTGATCGGTTATCCGGCGGGTATCATTACGGGTGTGACTTACGGTCTCAACCCCTTGTTCGCCATGCCTCTCCTCATGGCCGGCGCGGCCGTGCAGTCCGTATTGTTTTTCCGCTACGCCATCGCGGTGGTGTTGCTTGGCGGCTGGCTGTTGCTGCGCCGCGAGAATTTCAAAGTGGATTTACGACAGGCCGGCGTCCTGCTGGCGCTGGGCATTCTGTACACATCAAGCAGCCTGTTCCTGTTCATGGCCTACCGATACGTCGCCTCGGGACTGGCCACCACCCTGGTGTTCCTCGCCCCGGTATTTGTGGCCATAATCATGGTCTTTTTAGGCAAGACTCCCTCATGGCCGGTATGGCTGGCCATAGCGGCCACATTCGCAGGAGTGCTCATCATGACCGGAGGCGACGAAGGCGCAGCCATCGACGCCCGAGGCATCTGGCTTGCCATCGCATCCGCATTGGCTTATGCCATATTCATGGTGATAATCAACCACAACAAGAGGATAGCCGGCATTTCCGACACATTGCTCACGTTTTACGTCCTGACGGTCGGAGCGTTCGTATTCCTCGGAATAGCGGCCTGGTCCGGCAACTCGCTGACCGCTCATTTAGACAACGCCCGTGCCATACTCAGCCTGACAGGGCTGGCCGTGCTGCCCACCATCGTCTCCACCGCCATGCTGGCCGTAGCCACCAGGAATATCGGAGCCACCAAAGCCTCGATATTGGAAGTGTTCGAGCCCATTACCGCCATCCTCGTAGGCGCCATCGCCTTCGGCGAACCGCTCACCCCCGGCATCGTCGCCGGAATCGGCATCGCCATCGTGGCCGTCACCTTCATGATCTACGCCACCAAACGGTAAACGAACAGCGGCAGGATCCTTCCCCGCCGCTGTTTTTTTGTCTCGCTGGTTCTCAGTCCGGATATACCTTCATGGCCTGCTTGGGGCAGTTCTCCACACACGTCCCGCATTCGATGCACAGGTCGTAGTCTATCACCGGATAGCCGTCGGCATCCTGCGTAATGGCGTCGACCGGACACAGCTTCATAAGCGGGCACACATGATTATGCGGGCATATTTCTTTGTCTACTCTGATCATAATTTTATATATAGTGAAATCGTTTATTGTCTGACTGAGTTCTTTAAAAAGCGGACTCAGCACCTGATTGCAAATATAAGGCAAATATACGGTTCCACAAAATGAAAGGCAAGGTTTGGATATACATCTTACGGGGATTACTTATTTTTTTCGCAATGATCGGTGCCGGAATATTCATGGTGTGCCGCACCACCACCATGGTCAATCCCTGGATTGTCGCCACAGTGTGCGCGGTGCTGTCTGTGCCCGTAGCATGGCTGTTCTCCCAAAAATTCCGGAGAATAATCAATTTCCGCAACCTGCCGTTGCGCGTGGCCACATGGGTGATCCTGACGGCCCCTATCCTCACCGGCACATTCTATAGCATCAATTCCGCGGGAGCCGACGCGGACAAGGCCACGACAGTTCCGGCCGTGGTGGAACGCAAATATTACACCACCCACCAGCGCACCCGGCGCGTCCGCAAAGGCCGTTACATCCCCACCGGCGATACCTACCGCACATATTACGCCGACATCCGCCTGGACAACGGCCACCTCGTCACCACGTCGATCACAACAGGCAAGGTGCACAAAGTCCGCGTCGGACAGCACCTCGACATGAAGGTCTCCCGCGGCACTTTCGGCATCCCCGTCGTCCGGACCCGCAACCTGTTCAGATAAAACACGTCTTATTAATGTGATTGCGCGTATGGTTCCTTGCGCTGTGCGGCCTTGCGCCGGTGCCTGTGACCTGCGGCGTGGATAATGCCTACAATCACCATCAGGAAACCGATCTTACCGTGGACGGCACCTATGTGCGAATGCTCGTGTGCCGCGAGCCATACCACTGTCGCCATTACGCCTGTTACGGCAGTCAGCAGGAATACCCACCACAGTATCCGCGTCGACTGGTTCCTGTTCTTCGCGAAACGGACGAACCAGTTGCCCCTTTTATAATGAAGGTATATATGCCACAACGACAATGCGGTCAGCACTATTCCGAGGGCTATGTGCGCCCATACCGACCGGGCATATCGCCCCGATGTCGCTTCCAGCTGTATGCCCGAGGCCAACATCACAATCAGCACAATCCCCAGTGTCTTGTCACACGCTTTCAATCTTTCCGCAGGCGTCATCTTCTTTGCTATTAATTTTGCTTTTGCATCCATATTTATCCGCAAATTTAACACATTCCATTCACATTTACATTATAATCGCCGGCATCTATATATGCGGCTGCCGGCAACTGTAAAATTTTATCACCCTACCGCCGTTATTGCTATAGATGTCATTCGCAAACAAGATACTCGGATTAATCAACAGCGGAAGCGGACGTTCGGTAAGGGCAAAGAAGAATATCGTCTCCATGTTTGCCCTCAGGGGCGTCAGCATAATCTGCTCGTTCCTGATCGTGCCGCTGACCATCAATTACGTGTCCAGCTACGAATACGGCATCTGGCTCACAATCTCGTCGTTGGTGGCATGGATCAGCTTCTTCGACGTTGGCATAGGCAACGGCCTGCGCAACAAGTTTATCGAAGCTGTCGAGAACAACGAGCCTGTCCGGGCGCGCCGCCTGGTAAGCACTGCCTACGCCATCATCTCCATCATCGTGGTGTCGGTTTGGGCGGTGGCCATGACGGTCTCGTGCTTCATTGACTGGAACAGCATACTGAATGTCAGCGACGTGTCGGGACGCGAGCTGCTGTACACCGTGCTTATAGCCCTCACCAATTTCTGCGTACTGTTCATACTGAGCCTGAACCGGACTCTCCTGAACGCATTGCAGAAACCCGCGCTGGCGTCAGCGTTCGACACCGCGACACAGGCGTTGCTGTGCATCGTGTTGCTGCTCATCACGCACTTCACCCAAGGCAACATCGTCTACCTGGCTATGGCCATGGGCGGCACTTCCATTTTCGTGCTCATCACATCCAATATATGGACATTCCGCACCGTGCTGAGAGATTACAGACCTTCTCCTAAATATGTAAAGTTCAGTTACGCCAGGGACATAATGTCGCTGGGCATCATGTTCTTCTTCCTGTCGGTGCTGTCCATCGCCTTTTACCAGACCAACAACCTGATCATTTCGCATTATCTCGGTCCGGAGGAAGTGACGGTCTACAACATAGCCTACCGGTATATCAACGTGCTGCCCATGGTGTTCACCATCATACTCACACCGTTCTGGAGCGCCTTCACCGAGGCCAGGGTCAACAACGACTACACCTGGATGAAATCCGCCAGGAAACGCCTGATGCAGACACTGATGCTGTTAGGCTTAGCCGGTCTCGCGATGGTAATCATATCCCCTATGGTTTACAAGGTCTGGATCAAGGACATGGTCACGGTGCCGCTCATGGTCACATTGCTGGCATACCTGTTCCAGATGTTCAACATGTGGGGCTCGCTGTGGACGCAGCTCCTGTCGGGACTCGGCAAACTGCGGCTCCAGGTCATCTGCTCGACAGTGTGCTGTGTCTCGTACGTACCCTTGGGATGCTATTTCTGCGACCGGTACGGACTGTACGGCCTTATGATAGTGTCCGTGGTGCTGCAGATGCTGTGCACATCGTGGTTCGGCGTGATACAGACCCGCAAATTATTGAATAAAACCGCTACCGGAATATGGAACAGATAGACAAGGCCCTGACATCCGAGCAACTGGACTGGGACAGCCGGTTTTTCGGTTACGGTGTATCGCGCATCGACATCCTGAATGCCGACGACCGCACCGTTGCCGACGAAATAACCCGTCTTCAGCACCGGGGCAGCGAACTTATATACGTTTTCAGTCCCCGTCCTCTGGCCCTGGATGGGTTCGACGCCGTATTGGCAGACCGCAAACTGAGCTACGTGCTCGCAGAACCTCATTATAAACCCGTGGACCGAACCGTGGAATCCGTGCTGCGGGCTTCCGAACCGCTTTATGAATTAGGCTGCCAGGCCGGCGGCCATTCCCGGTATAAGGTGGATCCACACATCAGCGACGAGGACTTCAGGCGTCTGTTCCGTCTATGGGTCGACAATTCCGTCTCACGCCGGTTTGCCGACTATATGCTGGCATACGGACAGGCCGGCAAGGAACTGGGCATGGTCACGGCCACGCGTAAGGACGACATGCTGTCGATCGGACTTATAGCCACGGACGCATCCTGCCGGGGCAAAGGCATAGGAAGCGCCCTGATACAGTCCGTCATCAACCTCGCCTCTGAATCCGGCCTTAAGGTGGAAGTCACCACACAGGCCGACAATGCGGAAGCCTGCCGTTTCTACGAAACGCATGGCTTCACGGTACAATCCCGCACATACGTCTATCACGTCCGGGCATCCCATAATTCACGACATTAAACATTCAGAATCACCATGATACCTTTTAACAAGCCTTTTCTCACCGGCAAGGAAGCGCATTACATATATCAGGCCGTATATGGCGGCAAGCTTTCGGGCAACGGAGTATATACCCGGAAATGTCAGCGATTCTTCGAGGAACGCTATGGCTTCCGCAAGGCCCTGATGACCACCTCGTGCACCGACGCGCTCGAGATGGCGGCCATACTGTGCGACATCAAGCCCGGCGACGAGGTCATAGCCCCGAGCTATACATTTGTCTCCACGGTGCTGGCATTCGTGCGTCAGGGAGCCAGGATAGTGTTCTGCGACAGCTGCAAGGACAATCCGAACATCGATCCCGACCGGATCGAGGCACTGATTACGGAACGCACCCGTGTAATCGTCCCGGTACATTACGCCGGCGTGGCCTGCGACATGGACCGCATCATGGACATAGCGCGCCGTCACGACCTGTTGGTTGTGGAGGACGCGGCACAGGCCATCGATTCCTACTACAAGGGACGCGCGCTCGGATCCATCGGCCACCTGGCATGCTTCTCGTTCCATGAGACCAAGAACGTCATAGCCGGCGAAGGGGGCCTGCTTGCCGTCAACGACGAGCGGTTCGTGCGCCGTTCGGAAATAATCTGGGAAAAAGGCACCAACCGCTCCGAATTCTTCCGTGGCGAGGTCAACAAGTATGGCTGGGTCGACACCGGCTCGTCGTTCCTACCCTCGGAATTGATTTCGGCGTTCCTGTGGGCGCAGATAGAGAACCTCGACACCATCCAGACACGCCGCAAGGAGATATGGGAACGTTACCATGCCGGCCTTTCGAACCTGGCCGGCCAAGGGTGCTTTGAGCTGCCGGTCATCCCCGATTATGCCACCAACAACGCCCACATGTTCTATATAGTGTGCCGCTCCCTTCAGGAACGGTCCGCACTCATAGCACATCTGAAGCAGAACGGCATCCTGTCGGTGTTCCATTACCTCAGCCTGCACAAGAGTCCCTTCTATACCTCTCACGCCGAGGCGCGTCCCGACAACTGTCAGGCCGTTCACACCGTCACCGTAACGGAATTCGACGGCACCGTCAGCGACGAGGCTCAGGTGGTGGGACTCGACCTGCCCCACTGCGACCGCTACGCCGACTGCCTGCTCCGCCTCCCCATGTATTATGAGCTGTCGGACCATGACGTCGAGCGGATTATCGATAATATACATTCATTCTACAACGCATAATTCCTCGGCCATGAATAAATCCTCCGGTCTCCGGATCCTGATTCTGTCCACCCACCGTCCGACCTACTCAGCCGGGCTGGGCTCCGACATAATGCGTAGTCTCAGGGAAGCCGGACATCGGGTGGATTTCCTGTGCCGCTATGCCGGCGGAATGCCGAGCCGGGATTATAAGTCGATTGAACGGCGGTCGCTGATCAAGCCGGTGCTGAACCGGCTGTTGCCCCGCCGTGTCAGGACCTGGTTCGATTCTCGACAAAGCGGCAAAACAGCCAGGGAACTGTACGAGCAGAAAGGGATGGTGTTCAACGACGAGTATGAGATACATTATCCCGACGAGGGCACGCCCGGGCTGCCCGTAGACCGTCTGCTGAAGCATATACGCAAGGACTACGATCTGGTCATAACACTATGGTGGTTCGATTTTATCAACTCCACTTCACTGAGGGCCGTTTACGATAAGCTGCGTTGCCCCATAATGATTTTTTCCATCGACATGGCTCCCGTCACCGGCGGTTGCTTCTACTTCAACTCATGCCGCAGGTTCACGCAGCAATGCGGTCGCTGCCCGGCCATAGGGAGCGATTGCCCGGATGATTTCACGCATAGTAACTATCTGATAAAACAGGATAATTACGCAGGCATGAATTGCGCTTTCCTGGGCAATTCGTGGATGAACGGATTCGTAGTGCGGAGCGGGCTGTTCCCCCCGGCCAAGGTATTCAAGATCGGCTGCATCATCGACGAGCATGAATTCGTTCCGGGTGACCGCCGTACGCTTCGCCGGCAATTGGGGCTGCCGGATGACGCCACGGTGCTTCTAGCCCGCTCGTCGAAGGAAGCGCGCAAGGGAGCGCGGTTCATCATTCATGCCCTGAACAATATACCGGCAGACATTTCCGGGGGCAAACAGATTGTATTGGTCAGCATTGGCGACAGTCACCTTAAGGAACATGTGTCGAATCCCCGCATCCGACAGGAATATATGGGCCGCGTGGGCCGTGAGGACCTGATCAGGCTGTATCAGGCAGCCGACTGGTTCCTTAGCCCGTCGGTAGACGATGCAGGCCCGTCGATGGTCAATCAGTCGCAGATGTGCGGCACACCCGTGGTGTGTTTCAATAACGGCACCGCCGTCGATGTGGTGACCGACGGCGTATCGGGATTCAAGACTGACCATGTCTCGGAAACCGGATTCGCCGACGCCCTTTACTCGGCCCTGAATCTGTCACTCAACGACCCCGAGGCATACGAAAGAATGCGTATCTCTACCCGCAACACGGCTTTGGACACTTGCTCCAAGGCGCGTTTCCAGCAGGACATAGTCAGCCATTATAAAACCATGACGTCATGAAGAAGTCTCCGTCCGTCTCTTTTCTATTGCCTGGACTCCCCACCAGGCCGGCCGGCGGCTTCAAGGTGGCGCTGGAATATGCCAATTATCTGGCCGGACGGGGATACGACGTCCATATACTATATCCCGACACGCTCTATTTTAACGAAAAATCCCTCCTCGGCAAGATACGGGCACTGCTGCATTATCCATACAGCCGACTTAAACGTTTTTCCGCCCGAAACTGGTTTAAGCTGGATCCCACAGTCAGAGAACATCACCTCTTTTCCCTGAATCCGCGCCTGGTACCTGAGACGGACTATTATGTGGCCACGGCACGCGCCACCGCATTCTGCGCCAAGAAGTATGACGTGCCTGACACTCACAAGTTATACCTTATTCAAGGATTCGAAGCCTGGGGATTCCCCGAAGAAGTCGTCTACTCTACATATAGGCTTGGATTGAAGAATATAGTGATCAGCAACTGGCTCAGAGAGAAGGTAGAGGAATGTGGCGCGCAATGCACGCTGATAAGAAATGGGTTCGACTTCGATTATTTCAGGTTGACCCGCCCCGTCGCCGACCGCTCGCCATACGCCGTGTCTATGATGTACAGCGACGATAAGAATAAGGGATACGAGTACGGATCGGAGGCTCTGTGCAGGGTTCGCGAACGGTATCCACAGCTTAAAGTCATGATGTTCGGCACACCGGAACGTCCTGCCGATATGCCCGGATGGATAGAGTACTACCGACAGCCGGACCGCGAGACGCACAACCGCATCTATAATTCCAGTTCCATCTATCTGGCTCCGAGCCTGCAGGAAGGCTGGGGCCTGACCGTGGGCGAGGCCATGATATGCGGTAACGCAATTGTATGCACCGATACGCTCGGATTTCAGGAAATGGTCACGGACGGCAAGGAGGGCCTGATCGTTCCTGTCAAGAACAGCCGGGCACTCGCCGACGCCATGCTCCGTCTTATGGACGATCCGGAACTGCGCCTGCGCATGGCCAACGCCGCCGTGCATACCATTTCCTCTTTTACATGGGAACAGAGTTTCCGCAAGTTTGAATCCCTGCTGACACCCTGACCGTCTACCGAGATGACGGCGTCCTCGCTTTCAAAATGTGGGTGACGTGGACATCGTCGGCTGCATATTGCGGAACCAATTAACCTTGCGGGCTGTTATACCTCAAAGGTGTAAACTTAAATTGCAAGGTTATGAAAATCGGTTTCTTCGTTCCGTGCTATATGGACGCCATCTATCCGCAGGCGGCCATTTCCACATGGGAACTGCTCCGGAAGCTCGGGCTGGACGTGGAGTTCATCAACCGGGCGGCCTGCTGCGGGCTGCCCGAACTCGACATGGGCTATATCGGGCATTCATGCACGCTCGAGAAGGGTGTGGCTCCGTTTGTGGCCGACGGTCGGTATGATTATGTGGTGGTGCCGTCGGGCATCTGTACCGACCAGTTCCGCTGCCATTTCGACGAGGTGGAACAGACGCCCGAAGTGGTGCATTTCCGCAACACCGTCTATGATCCCGTCGAATTTCTGCACGACGTGCTGAAGATAACCGAACTCCCGGGCCATCCCAGCTTTCCGCACCGCGTGGCCATCCACAACGGCTGCCATTCCCTCCGCTATCTGATGGAGGCGCGCCCTACCGAACTGATGATTCCGTCGTTCGACAAATGCGCCGACCTGCTCCGTCTGGTGGACGGCATCGAGATAGGCTATGCCACGCGCCGCGACGAATGCTGCGGATTCGGCGGCATCTTCGCCAACTGGGACCCCTCGTGCTCCGGCCAGCAGGGACGAGACAAGGTCAGCGACTATGCCCGCAACGGTTTCCGGTACGTCACCTCGCAGGACATGTCCTGCCTGATACACCAGCAGACCGTGGCCCGCAAGATCGGCCTTGACCTCAAGATGTACTATATCACTGAAATCCTAAACGGCGACGCGAAATGAAACAGGTGAACCAAGTAAAATCAGGGGCGGAGTTCATAAAACGCCGCGCCCACCGCGAGTCGCACGACCGCTGTCTGTGGGAGGCGCGCATGCGTCGCGACAAGGTGGCCTCCACCATACCCGAATGGGAGCAGATGCGCGAACTCGCATCCGAGATAAAACTGCATACGCTCACGAATCTGGACCGGTATCTGGAGCAGTTCATAGCCAACGCGGAGGCCAACGGCATCCACGTGCACCGGGCGCATGACGCCAGGGAGCATAACGAGATAATCCTCGACATATTCCGCAGCCACGGCGTCCGCACCGTAACCAAAGGGAAGTCAATGACCATGGACGAATGCGGCATGCGCGAGTATATGGAAGCTCATGGCATCGAGATCAACGAGGCCGACTTAGGCGAGCGCATCCAGCAGCTTGACCGGCAGCGGCCGTCGCACATCGTCATGCCGGCCATCCACAAGCTTCGCAGCGACGTGGCCGAGCTGTTCGCCCGCACCCTCGGCTCCGACCCGGACATCGACGACCCGCATTACCTCAACGGCGTGATGCGCGCCGACATGCGGCCGCGTTATGTCAAGGCAGACGCGGGCATGACGGGCGTTAACTTCGGAATCGCCGAGACCGGCGGCATAGTGGTGTGCACCAACGAGGGCAACGCCGACATCAGCGCCACCCTCCCGCCGCTGTATGTGGCCACCATGGGAATGGAGAAGGTGATACCGCGCCAGAGCGACCTGCCGCTGTTCATCCGGCTGCTGTCGCGCAGCGCGCTGGGCCTGGACATCACCCAGTACACCTCGCACTTCCACGGCCCGTTGCCCGGACAGGAGATGCACCTGGTCATCCTGGACAACGGCCGCAGCAAACGCCTCTCGTCACCCGACTACTGGCAGGTGCTGAAGTGCATACGCTGCGGCGCGTGCATGAACACATGCCCCGTGTTCCGACGCACGTCGGGCATCAGCTACGACGCCACATATATGGGGCCCATCGGCATCGTGCTCGAACCGAGCTACGATCTGTATAAGTACGCACGCCTGCCGTATTCATGCACGCATTGCGGCTCGTGCGGCAACGTCTGTCCCGTCAAGGTGCCCATCCCTGAGCTGGTGTTCTACTGGCGCAGCGAGGTGGTGAAGCATGGCTACGGCCAGCCCTCGCACAACATGGAGCAGGCCATGGCCGTGCCGGTGCTGAAAAGCAGCGCCAACCTCGCCATGGCCGAGAAGGTGGGTCTATGGGCCCTCCGCAATCTGCCCAAGGCGCTGACCGAATCGCGCCTCAATCCCTGGGCCATCGACCACACCAACCCCGAGCCCCCCAAAGAAACGTTCCGCCAATACTACGCCTGCGTCATCGCCCCGCAGGCGCAGGCCGC
>ENA-ORPD01000986-ORPD01000986.1-human-gut-metagenome-genome-assembly--contig:-NODE-986-length-24034-cov-3.850911_pt1 | contig 24034 bp, 17 predicted proteins | sample MGYA00242143_ERZ509076 | MGnify/ENA primary metagenome ERZ509076 (study PRJEB26280, sample SAMEA2338706) | human gut metagenome | biome: human gut; feature: human-associated habitat; material: faeces... | reverse complement strand
AAGGATCAGATCCATTACATTCGGTGATTCCTGTGAAATCTTGTTTACACGAAGTGCATTCACACCATGCTCCTGCAAGTATTTTGCAGTGCTTCTTGTTGCATAGATCTTATATCCAAGTGCCTCAAAACGCTTTGCCACACCTACGGCTTCCGGCTTGTCTGCATCTTTTACTGTCATGATCATCTGTTTGTATTTTGGAAGTTTAATACCAGCTCCCAAGAATGCTTTGTATAAAGCTTCGTTGAAAGTCTTGGCGATACCAAGACACTCACCGGTGGATTTCATCTCAGGTCCTAAAGAAATCTCAGCACCACGAAGTTTCTCAAATGAGAATACCGGCATTTTAATTGCAATGTAATCTGCAGTCGGAGCAAGTCCCGGTTCATAACCCATACCGCGGATGGTCTCGCCGATGATTACTTTTGTTGCCAGGTCAACAATCGGAATACCTGTTACTTTGCTGATATATGGCACAGTTCTGGAAGAACGTGGGTTAACCTCGATCACGTAAACCTGCTCGTCCATAACGATGAACTGGATGTTGATCAGACCAATAACATGTAATGCCTGTGCAAGACGTTTTGTGTATTCCACGATCATCTCTTTGACCGGTTCACTGATCGTTGGAGCCGGATATACGGAAATACTGTCTCCGGAATGGATACCGGTACGCTCAATATGCTCCATAATTCCCGGAATCAAGAAATCAGTGCCATCACAAATAGCGTCAACTTCAACTTCCTTGCCCATCATATATTTATCAATAAGAACAGGATTTTCAATCATTGTTCTTGTGATAATTCCCATATACTCAACTACATCTTTCTCAGAATGAGCAATGATCATATTCTGTCCGCCGAGAACATATGATGGACGGAGAAGCACAGGATATCCCAGCTTTTCTGCAACTTCTACAGCTTCCTCTGTCGTCATGACGGTATATCCTGCCGGACGAGGAATTTCGCACTTTTCAAGTAATTCGTCAAATCTTTCTCTGTCCTCAGCTGCGTCAATACTATCAGCTGAAGTACCGAGTATATTTACACCCATATCTGCAAGATGACGGGTAAGCTTGATAGCCGTCTGACCGCCGAACTGTACAACAACGCCGTAAGGCTGTTCAGTTTCAATAATGGATTCAACGTCCTCTTTTGTAAGCGGATCAAAATACAGTCTGTCACCTGTATCGAAGTCAGTGGAAACTGTTTCAGGATTGTTGTTGCAGATTACCGCTTCATACCCCTCTTCTTTCAAGGACCATACGCAATGAACGGAACAGTAATCAAATTCGATACCCTGACCGATTCTGATAGGACCAGAACCGAAAACAATAACCTTTTTCTTACCTGTATCAGTTCTTTCAATGAACTGCTTTGCTTCATTTTCTTCATCAAAGGTTGAATAGAAATAAGGAGTTTCAGCTTTAAATTCTCCGGCACATGTGTCAACCATTTTATAAACGGCTCTATTTCTGAGAGGACATTTCTGTCCCGACATACGTTCAATGGTACTGTCAAGATATCCGAACTTCTTAGCAAAAAGATACTTTTCTTCAGTAAGCTCACCATCTGCAAGCCATCTTTCCAGTTCAACCAGATTTTTAAGCTTGTCCAGGAACCACTCGTCAATAAGAGTGATTTCATGCAGCTTTTCAATAGAAATATCACGTTTTAAAAGCTCGTAAACCTGGAATGCTCTTTCATCATCAGCATGAGGAATTTTCTCAAGAAGCTCTTCAGTTGAATAGTCGGCAAACTTCTTCATATTCATTGAATCAACACCAAGCTCAGTTGAACGTACTGCTTTCATCATTGCCTGTTCAAAGCTTGTACCGATCGCCATAACCTCGCCTGTTGCTTTCATCTGAGTACCCAAAGTACGCTTTGCATAAACAAACTTGTCAAATGCCCATTTAGGGAATTTTACTACTACATAATCAAGCGCCGGTTCAAAGCATGCATATGTTTTACCTGTAACCTGATTGATAATTTCATCAAGAGTATAGCCGATAGCAATTCTTGTAGCAACCTTTGCAATCGGATAGCCTGTAGCCTTTGAAGCAAGTGCAGAAGAACGTGAAACTCTCGGATTTACTTCTATAACTGCATATTCCATTGATTCAGGATGCAGTGCAAACTGGCAGTTACAACCGCCCTCAACCTTAAGTTCTGAAATAATATTTAGAGACGCTGTTCTGAGCATCTGATATTCTCTGTCGGAAAGAGTAACGGCAGGCGCAATAACAATACTGTCACCCGTATGTACGCCTACAGGGTCAAAGTTTTCCATGGAGCAGACTGTGATAACATTGCCCTTGCTGTCACGTATAACCTCGAATTCGATCTCCTTCCAGCCGCTTATGCACTTTTCAACAAGTATCTGGGTGATAGGAGAAAGTCTCAGTCCGTTTGTTGCGATATCAATAAGCTCTTCCTCGTTATTTGCGATACCGCCGCCTGTGCCGCCCAGTGTGAATGCGGGACGGACGATAACGGGATAGTGAATGACCTTTGCAAAGTCAACAGCGTCCTCAACTGTCTCAACTACCTTTGAAGGGATAACAGGCTCGCCTATTTTTTCCATAGTGTCCTTGAAAGCCTGTCTGTCCTCTGCCTTGTGGATAGTTTCGGGATTTGCGCCCAGAAGCTTTACATTGTGCTCTGCAAGGAATCCGCACTCAGCAAGCTGCATGGAAAGGGTAAGACCTGTCTGACCGCCGAGAGTGGAAAGAATGCTGTCGGGCTTTTCTATTTCGATTATCTTCTTTACAACGTCAAGCGTAAGGGGTTCGATGTAAACCTTGTCTGCCATTGCCTTATCGGTCATGATGGTAGCAGGGTTGGAGTTGATGAGGACTACCTCCAGACCCTCCTGCTTGAGGGCACGGCAGGCCTGTGTGCCTGCGTAGTCAAACTCGGCTGCCTGACCGATGATGATAGGACCTGAGCCGATTACAAGGACCTTTTTTATATCACTGCGAAGCGGCATCTTACTTAGCCTCCTTTGAGGATTTGATCATATCAATAAATTCGTCGAACAGATATGCGGTATCCTGAGGACCTCCGCAGGCTTCGGGGTGGAACTGCACGGTAAAGCATGGGAAGTTCTTGTATCTTACACCCTCGCAGGTCTGATCGTTCGCATTCTTGTGGGAAACCTCGCCAACAGCGGGATCAAGGCTGTCGCTTACCACTGCATAGCCGTGGTTCTGGGAGGTAACGAATGTCCTGTCAAGTGCGATATCAATAACAGGCTGGTTTGCACCTCTGTGACCGTACTTGAGCTTTTCGGTCTTTGCGCCGTTGGCAAGAGCCATGAGCTGATGACCGAGGCAGATTCCGAAAATGGGTATCTGACATTCCTTGAGCTTTTTCAGGTTCTCAATAACATCTGTATTCTCAGTGGGGTCGCCGGGGCCGTTTGAAAGCATTATTCCATCGGGGTGCATCTCAACGATCTCCTCAGCGGTAGTCCATGAGGGAACGACTGTAACATTACAGCCACGCTTTACAAGCTCTCTTCTGATATTGAACTTGTAGCCGAAGTCATAGAGGACAACATCGTACTTGGGATCCTCAGCCTTAAAGACTTCCTTTTCCTTAACGGTTACGGACTTAACAGCATTCTTTATGGAGAAAGCCTGAATCTGAGCCATAAGCTCGTCCTTCATCTCATATACGTTTTCGGTGGTGATAACGCCGTTCATAACACCGCTTTCACGAATAATTCTTGTAAGGCATCTGGTGTCGATGGAGTGGATACCGATGATATTGTGCTTCTTGAGGAATTCATCGACATTACCCTCACATCTGAAATTGGAGGGTGAGTTGCACCACTCTCTTACGATATATCCGCTGACGCATGAGCCTTTGGACTCATAGTCATGGTCGTTAACGCCGTAGTTTCCGATAAGGGGAAATGTCTGTGTAACGATCTGGCCGAAGTAGCTGGGATCGGATAAGGTTTCTTCATATCCGGTCATACCCGTTGCAAATACGATCTCTCCGACAGAAGTTCCCTTGGCACCAAAGGAATATCCCTCGAAAATACGTCCGTTTGCAAGCATAACATAAGCCTTGTCTCCCATATTGAATAAAGACATTTGTTATCCTCCTAAAATTTTATAGTTTACCGCTTCGCCGGACAGTAAGTCAGACTGCCCGACAGTTGACGAGTTATATCACTTGTCCTGGGAAGGAGCCTTGATTGCAGGAATGTGAGAGGTGATATCCTCCTTCATTCTCAAAGCCTCACGTCTTGCAGCACCTGCATAATCGTGTTCATCGCAGCCTTCCTTCTTGTATGCGCACATTATTGCACGGGAAGAGTTTACTATTGCGCCAAGGCCGTTTTCATCAAAGCCCTTTGCAACGCCCTCTGCTCCGCCGCCCTGAGCGCCGTAGCCTGGAACTAAGAAGAATGTGTGAGGAAGCTTTTCACGCATTTCAGCCAGCATTGCGGGATATGTCGCACCCACAACCGCACCTACTGCGGAGTAGCCGTAGCTGCCCATGTACTTTTCTCCCCACTTCTCGCACATATCGCCCATTGTCTCGTAAATGGTCTTGCCATCGCAGAGACGTCTGTCCTGAAGCTCGCCGGAGGACTTGTTGGAGGTCTTTACGAGAACGAAAATGCTTCCGCCTGTATTGAGAGCAGGCTCGATTCCGTCTGTGCCGAGATATCCGTTTACAGTGAGAGCGTCAGCACCGAAAGGAGCGATTCTTTCGCCGTAAACCTCAGTAGAACCCAGATAAGCAGCGGAATAAGCGTCCATAGTAGCGCCGATATCGTTTCTCTTGCCGTCCACGATAACGTACATACCCTTGGACTGAGCATACTTGATAGTCTTGTACAGAGCTTTTACTCCATAGTAGCCGTACATCTCATAATAAGCTGCCTGGGGCTTTACAGCAGGAACGATATCGCACACTGCATCAATAATGCCCTTGTTGAACTTATAAAGAGCGGCAGCTGCTGCCTTGAGACCTGCACCGTGCTTTGCAGCGCACTTTTCCTTGATATATTCGGGAATGTATTCCAGCTTGGGGTCAAGACCTACAACGGTAGGGTTCTGTGTTTCAATGATCTTTTCAATCAGTCTGTCAAATGACATTCTATCACTCCTTTTAACTGCGGACGGATATTCATATATGACCTTGCCCTGAGACACGGTGATAAGCACCTTTCCTCTGAGCTTTTCGCCTTTAAAAACTGTATTGCGTGACTTTGATTTGAACTTGTCGGGATCGACAGTCCACTCCTTGTCAAGGTCTGCAATTATAAATTCAGCGGGAGCGCCCTTTTCGATGACAGCTTCCTTAACGCCGATGAGCCTTCTCGGCTCTGCGGACATAAGCGTTACTATCTTTGTCATAGGCACTTTGCCTGTATGATAAAGTGCGGTAAGAGTTGCCGCAAAGGAAGTTTCAAGACCTACGATGCCGTTGGGAGCCTTTTCAAAATCAGCCTTTTCCTCGGGAGAGTGAGGCGCATGGTCGGTGACGATGCAGTCAACGGTTCCGTCAAGAACGCCCTCCAGCACAGCTCTTCTGTCCTCTTCCTCACGGAGAGGGGGATTCATTCTGTAATCAGCGTCCCTTGCAAGAAGCTTTTCATGTGTAAACATCATATAATGGGGAGCGGTCTCGCAGGTGACCTTTATTCCACGCTTCTTAGCATCACGGATAATGCCTATGCTGCCCTTGGTGGAAACGTGGCAGATGTGTATTCTTGCTCCGCAGGAATCGGCAAGAGCGATCTCTCTTGCGGTAATACTGTCCTCGGAAGCCCTGTCCATGCCCTTTACGCCAAGCTTTTCGGATATCTCGCCCTTGTGCATTATGCCGCCGTTTATTATCGCCAAATCTTCGCAGTGGGAAGCAACAAGCAGTCCGCTTTCCTTGCTCTTTTCAAGAGCTTTTCTCATAAATTCGGCATTCTCCACAGGTCTGCCGTCATCGGATATCATCTTTATGCCTGCCTTTGCATACTCGTCCTGGTCGGCAAGCTCTTCGCCATTCATGCCCTTTGTTACGGCACACACAGGATATACCTTAACGCCTGTAGGCGCTGCCTTATCCATAATGTAACGGGCAGTCTCAACGCTGTCGCACACAGGCTTTGTGTTGGGCATACAGCACACTGCCGTAAATCCGCCTGCCGCCGCAGCAGCACAGCCTGTGATAACATCTTCCTTATAAGTCTGTCCGGGATCCCTGAAATGAACATGGATATCGCACAGGGCGGGAAGCGCTGCAAGACCTGTGCAGTCGTAAATAAGGTCTGCATCACAGTTAAGATCTGCACCTACATCTGCAATATCTGTTCCGTCAACAAGGATATCCGCCTTATAGCTGTCATTTTCGCTGTAAACCGTAACGTTTTTATACAGTGTTTTCATTCGCCGATTCCTTTCATAGTGCTTTCCTGCTCAAGGATTATAACCTTGTCGCAGCCGTCAGCCTCTTTGACCATGACCCTGACGGTCTCGTCCCTTGAAGTGGGGACATTTTTTCCTACATAGTCGGGACGTATTGGGAGCTCCCTGTGGCCTCTGTCAACAAGCACAGCAAGCTGAATGCACTTAGGCCGTCCCCTGCTCATAACGGCATCAATAGCCGCACGGCAGCTTCTTCCCGTAAAGATAACATCATCCACGAGAACGACCTTTTTGTCCCTTACATCAAAAGAAACAGAGGACTTATCCTCATCAGCTCTGATATCATCACGGTAAGCGGTGATATCAATAGTACCGATGGGGATATCCAAGCCCTCTGTTTCATGAAGCCTTTCTGCAATGCGCTGAGCGATAAACACGCCCCGTGACATTATTCCAATAAAGCAAAGATCCTCAGCACCCTTATTGCGCTCGATGATCTCGCAGGAAATACGTGCAACAGCACGATTCATGGATTTTTCGTCAAGAATAACTGCTTTCTGAATCATACCATCACGCCTTTCCATAAAAAAACTGCCCGCCGCAGTACGACAGACAGTTTTGAAAATTCATATAAAACGGCGCACCACAAGCTATACACTTCACAGTGCAGACGCAAATATTCACATTCAAGCTGCCTTGTCGATCTCACGGGATCAACTTAAAGGTTGCTTACTATTGAACATTATACCACACTTATTAAGCAAAGTCAACACAAAAAGCAATGAATTTTTGATGAACATCACAGATGTTTAGTGGTTTTCAACGAAAAATGCTGTCAGACCTTGCTTTCTTCCTTGGATTCCTCTATCATTTCAGGCTGATTTTCAGTTTCATCACTGCTGTGCCTGTGTCCCTTGTAAAGCATCTTATCTCTGAGCAGCTGGAGAGATTCGGAGTAATTGTGAGAATGAAATTTGGGGAACGCCCTCAGCAGACGTTCTGTTGCGGTGTCCTTTTCGGATATGAGGCGCTCATACTCACTTCTAAGCTTTTCAAGATTGTACTCATTCATATCCTGCATCTTTTCAACAACATTGTCCTTCACATCAGCGACCTTTTCCACAACGTTATCTTTCACATCTGTCATTTTCTCAACAACGTTGTCCTTAGCGTCGATTATCTTATCCACATTGCTCTTTACTTTCAGAGTGCCGGAAGCAAGCTTCATGCCTGTTTTGACGGAAACTGAAAGCATCAGCTTTGAAAGCTCATCAAGACGTTTTATCTTATTCTGGAGCTTTCTCACAGCCATCAGAGACGCTATAGTATCGAGCAGGATAAGCACTGACATTATTATGACAATGCTCATTCCAAGCTTCACAGGCATTGCATTTATTGCTTTGAGGACCAGCGGCTGAACGTATCTTATGACCACAACGCAGCCTGCGCCGAAAAGCATGGAATTTCTCAGGCATATATAACCCTTGTAGTTGAATTTCATATTAGAATAGTCCCACCATCTGGCGTGGAACAACTTTTCCATTCCCCAGCCCACAAACAGCTCAAAAGCGGTGCAAAGAATGGTCGAGGCCAAAAAAAGCGGAACTATCGTGTTGGCTATGGGTCTGAAAAATACCGTGACCATAACAACGCCCAGTCCCTCAATGGGGCATATGGGCATATTCAGGAAGCCTCTGTTCTGATACTCCCCTGTTTCATAGGTCATGTCGATTACTTCGATGCACCAGCCTATAAAGCTCCAGAAGCAGAACATCAGGAACATCTGATATAAACTTAACCCTGCAAAAGGTATAACCTGCATAAAATACGTTCTCCCTTCACGCAAATGCCATGCGTCACACCAGATCCGAGCCGTTTGCCCTGATATGGAACTCAACTCCCAGAAATTCGGCGGATTTTTTGCAAAGTATCATTCTCTGCATAAAAATTTCAAAGTACTCCATTACCGAAGAAATACGCTTGTCAATGGTAAGGTCAAGTATAAGCTCGGTTTTATCTTCATTAAAATAAATCTCGGACTTTTCTACCGCAAAATTCACCCTGTCGTGGATATCCTGCGCCAGACATTCGATATTGCGCACCCTGCTGCGGCGAACATCTGTCTTGTCAGCGATTATAAGAGCTGCCGTGATCGCATTCAAAGGCTGAGCAGTGCCCTCGTCATGATTGCCGATAGCGGATATGATATCGCATATTTCCTCGGCAGGCATATTAAGATTATCCAGCAGACGGAAAGCCATGACAGCTCCGCTCTGAGCGTGGTCAATGCGATTTATAACATTGCCGATATCATGAAGATATGCGGCTATCATTCCAAGCTCCACCTTGCGTTCATCATAGCCAAGCCCCTCAAGGATCATTTTTACCGTATCCGCAACCTTTTCAACGTGAGCAAAGGAATGTTCGGTATAGCCCTGAGCCTTGACCGCCGCATCGGCATTCTTTATATATGTGTGTATATCGGGATTTTGTCTGATATACTTATAAGTAACATTGCTTGACATATTTCTCCTCCGACTGCATCATACATTCATAACGTCATTACTCAAATATTATACCACAGCGGTGAGATTTGTCAAGGAAATTTAACAGCAAACAGGCGATTTCGCCGAAATGTAACCATTTTTTAACTTGATTTTTAACTATCAGACTATTATAATATAAAGAGGAAGAGTATGTATATGCATTTTCCTTAACATGGCATAAAAAAGAAAGAGCCACATAAAAAGAACAAAATGATCGGAGATGCGTCATTTGAAAATAATCAGAACTGTGCTGGGCTTATCTGCCGTTTCAGCCGTGCTGATTTTCGGATGTTCCCGTCTTTATAACAACGGAACAGAAGAATCCGGCACAAACGGAGCTACCATCTCGGCAGAAGAATACCCCGTTGAGGAGACCGCTGCAACTGAGGTCACTCCCTCATCAGACAAGGAGCTTTCCCTGACAGATAGCTCATCTATCTCATTCACATTCTTGGGCGACTGCCTGCTGTCCACCAATGCAGGCGATACCCGCACTGATACATTTGCAAAATATGCCGAGAAATGCGACCCGTCATATTTCTTTGAGAAGGCTGTCCCATACTACAGCAACAGTGATTTTGTCATTGCAAACAATGAATTTGTTTTGTCGGACAGAAACCTGAGCAAGTCAAAAAAGAGCGGAACCGCATTCTGGTTCAGGTCGCCCACATCATACACCGATATCCTGAAAGCAGGTCAGATAGACATTGTGACTATCGCCAACAATCACACCACAGATTACGGTGCAGAGGGCTATACGGATACTCAGGAAGCGCTGGACGCAGCAGGCATCACATGGGGCGATCTGCAAAATCCCGTGTATGTTGAAAAGGACGGCGTTAAGTTCGGAATAATCTGTACAGGGTTGTTCAGTCCCTATTATGACCAGCTTATAACTCCTGTAATAGAGGAAGTCAAGGAAAACAGCGACATTCAGATAATGTATTTCCACGGCGGCACAGAAAAAGAGCACGTTCCTGACGACTGGCTCGTTGAGCTTTGCCATAAGTATGCCGATATGGGCGTTGACCTTATAGTCGGTTCTCACCCTCATGTACTTCGTCCGATGGAAGAGTACAACGGAGTGGATATCATCTATTCTCTTGGCAACTTCTGCTATGGCGGAAACCGTCTCCCCGAGAACAGGACGGTTATTCTTACTGAGACTTTCACATTTGATGAAAACGGCAACTACATATCCCAGGACGAAGAGTTCACGCCATTTTACGTATATGGCGGCGACCATAACTACTGGCAGCCTGTTCCCATAAGTGACCCTGTGGAGATATCAAAAACTCTTGCATTTATGTACGGCGCAGCTGAGCTGCCGTATTAAGAATAAGATATGATTATAAGCACCTGCTTTGCGGGTGCTTTTTTGTTGGAGTGCAATCACTTCAAAAGAGCAAAGCATTTTCTCCATTCAGATGACATCATCATATTTATTTGATTTTGAATCATTTCACTATGTCTTGGCTGAATAATAAAGAAATAATATCTTTGCGAAATAGGTATAAATTTAATGCAAAGCCCTGCTGCATCGGATAACATTTCATGTGAAAGCAATTCCTTATGCCGATTTATATAAAAAGTATCATTGTACCGAGCCTTATGCTGATAATATATCACACTGGCACCTTGAGAATAATAATCTGTCAGTTCGCTTGGTTCAACATATTTATTGGCTCTGGGCGTGCCTGCAGCAGATCTTACGATCATGCCATTATCAGGATCAACAAACACGACATCAATGCCTAAAAGCGTTTTTAATGCGTTCTCATGCCAATCACTGCGGAAATCAAAACGTTCTGATTTATTTTTATCGGAAAAATCAAGTGGAGCTGAGTAAAACTTAGCCTGAAGAATATTATTATTTTCAAGTGACGATACATTACGCTGCCCACAGCTTATGATCTTTTTCAGTTCTGAATATAACTGTTCATCACAATTCTTATATTGAGAATAATCTACAAATTTCCCGTCTTTATTATTCAATTCCTTTGAAGTAAGATTTGGATTAAGATACCAGTTTACACCGACCGAGAACCCTGCTGCATAAAGCGTGCGAAGCAATCCCAATTTTCCAAAATCTCCGATATCACCTGCATAACGATTTTGCATAATTTCACCTTTTATATTATTTATTGAAAGTTATTATACACTGTACAGGCAGATAAGTCAAGAAAAATAAAAATGCAAGTCAGGCAGAGAATTTCTCCAACTGACTTGCATTTATATTTTACTTTACGTTAAGTGCATTAAATCAGCTTTAAATGCGCATTTTACGCCTTCATAGCCTCTTCAACAGCAACATTATATCCAGTAAATTCAAGAGTATATAGAAAATTGTGTATTACTTGTGTATTTCATTCAGCTGCCAATATCTGTATCAAAGCAGAAATGCAGCATAAAGAGGTATTGAAATAACATCTTCGGTCTTGCCAAAATTCTTCTGAGAAAATCTTATTGCATAATCGGGAGAATATTTCTGCTTGAATACACTCAGGCTCCTTGAACGGACGTGTTCACCCTTTTTAACTTCAATAGCATAGATCTTATCGTTCTTTTGCAGAACAAAATCAAGCTCAGCCTGTGAGTTGGCTACCGTCCAATAGTAAAGTGGATAATTCTTTGACGCAAGCTGCTGTGCAATATAGTTCTCGGTAACAGCTCCCATAAAGATATTGGATTCACCTGTGATGATCGTGTTTACAGACATCTGAGATTTGTTTACAAGCAGTCCCACATCAGACATATATATCTTGAATGAGGTCTGATCCGCATAAACAGGCAGGGGCATATTTCCCTGATCCACACGCTGGCATTCAAGAATAACGCCTGCCTGTTTAAGCCATTCAAGCGATGCTCCGAAAATTGAGGAAGAGCCACCTTTTTGTACAACCTTGTACTGAAACTTCTTGTTATCCTTTGCAAGCTGCGCAGGAATTGAATTATAGCAGGCACGAATCTTTACCGCTTCGGAATTGCTTGCATATTTCGCCATATCGGCTGTATAGCTGTCGATAATGCTGCTCTGAACAAGACTTGCATCAATATATGAATTTGTTTCAATAAAGGCTTTGACAGCTTCAGGCATTCCACCGATTATCAGATAATCGTGATACAGATCAAGTGCTTTTTGATGCAGTCCCTCATTTATGGGTGACATTTGTGTATAGCATTCGGTTATTTCGTCAATAAGCAAGTCATTTCCCGTTGCCGTAAGGAATTCCTCAAAATCCAGAGGAAAAAGCCTGAGAACATTCACTTTGCCAACAGGGAATGAAGTCTGATTTCGGTTTATGGCAACACCAAGCAGGCTTCCTGCGGCAGCAATGTGATAATCGGGAGCTTCTTCGCAAAAATATTTCAGCGAAGTCACAGCACGCTCGCAGGACTGTATCTCATCAAGGATAATAAGCGTTTCATTTGGCAGGATACGCTCTCCTGTTTCCGCTTCAAGATATTTTATCAGCTTTGAAGGTGAAATATCATCATTGAACATTGAAGCGACCGTGCCGTTGCTTTCAAGGTTTACATAAACTGTGTTTTTGTAGTTCTCTCTGCCAAATTCACGGAGGATAAATGTTTTGCCGACCTGTCTTGCTCCGTTGAGGATAAGCGGCTTTCTTGCAGATGAGTTTTTCCATTCGACAAGCTGCTGTGTGATCTTACGCTTCATTCTATCAGTCCTTTCAGGTATAATATAGGCTTTCTTTGAGTTTATTATACCATCTTCTAATAGTTAAGTCAATATTTTTATGAAATAATCATAAAAATATTGACTTAAAACTATGCATTAATCATTTCAGCATTGCTTTTTATATTCTCGATAATTCTTATAATAAGCTCTCGTTTGGTTGTATCAAACATCTTTATAAAACTAAAAGGCTTATCAAAGGGAGGCTTCATAAGAATCTTTACATCATCAATATAACCATTATTTTCAATATGCATAATGATCTTATGAATAAAAGCTATCTGTTTCTGATTAAGTGAACTGTCATTTATGAATTCCGAGAATGCATTCATAGCACTTTCATGATCCAGTTTTGCTATTTTTCTCACCAGCAGACCAAACGGCGTATCTCCATATTCACGCTTATAATCCTCTGAATTACCAAGCTCTTTTGTCAAAATTCTCTCAAGCTCATCATAATCCTGCTGAGCAAGTGGCAAATTGTGATTAAGCTTGTATATTGCAGGATCATTCTTATGTTCTTCGATATATCTGTTTACCTTTTTACGGTAATCTTCAAAATCATAGGCAGCATCAAGAATCTTTCCTTCACTTATAGTTTCAGTCGGATCCGAAAGTTTTGTAAATATCTTTTTCCGTCCTTCGCCATCGTTTAGGAACTGGATAAGATAACGCAGTTCATCTCTTACCTTATCTAATGTAAGTATGCTCATATCCTGCCAGAATGTATCTTCCTGAATATCTTTTATAAGTTTAATTTTCTGCTGTACCTGCGGGATATTAGCTCTCTTTTCAAGCATTGCGGCTGTCTGACAAAGTTGATTTTTCATATATGACCTTGTAGGAAGATTATCTGCGTATGCGATCATAAATCCATACATAAAGCTATCAAATCGTTTTGCAAATTCATCTTTTTCAGTAGATGCAACAAGCGGAGCAATATGATTTTTCAATTCTCCTCTGTCCATTTCGGTCAGCAAATCAAAACTATCAGCCTTATTGAACTTCTCAACAAATTCTTTTCGCAGACGCACTGAAAGAATGTCATAGGAAAGAGCAGCAATATCTGAATGACATTTATCCGTTAATGATTTTCTGAAAATCTGATACTTATCATCGGAATAAGCAATATCTTGCATAGCAAAGATCAGGTCTACCGTCTTGCAGAAAATACTTTCGGTCAATGACTTTGTTTCAGAAGATTCAAAGCCATTTTTGTTCTGACGAAAAAATTCAAAGTTTCCGCAATAATCGAATATAAGGAATCGACGCTTGTCTGTATATTCACCATCAATTTGATCTATACAGTTGAGATCTCTGCAAAGTCTTGTACCTCTGCCTATCATCTGCCAGAACTTAGTCTTTGAACGAACCTTCTTGAAGAAAACAAGATTAACACATTCCGGAACGTCAATGCCGGTATCCATCATATCAACTGAAACAGCAATAAAGGGCGGTTTTGCTGCTATCTTGAAGTCATCAATTATCGTCTGAGCATAGCTGTCATCACAGGTCACACGCTGTGCAAACGTACCGTTATACTTGGGATAAAGCTTGTTGAATCGTTGAACGATATATTCAGCGTGCTCCTTATTCTGTGCAAAGATGATTGTTTTGCCCAGCCTGTCTCCGCCTTCATTTTTTATACCTCGTTCCATTAGATCCTGCAATACCGCATCAACAGTATTTTCATTGAAAACAAATTTATTCAAAGCAGCCGACGGTACAAAATCGGGCATATATCCATCTTCGGTGAAATCGTCCTCATAGCGTTCCTTGTCTTCATCGGGAAGATCGTCGTATGTTATGCCTTCATCAAGGAACTTTGTTTTCACCTCATAGTTATAGTACGGCACAAGAACATGATCGGTATAAACCGCTGTTTCGTAATCATACGCATAAGTTGGCACACCATTCTCGACTTCAAAGAAATCATAGGTATTTCTGTCCACATCTGTTTTAGGCGTAGCTGTAAGTCCGACGGTTATTGCATCAAAATATTCAAAGATCGCTCTGTATTTCTTGAAAATACTTCTGTGGCTTTCGTCTGTGATGATAAGATCGAAATGTGCAGGTGAAAACAACGGTATTCCTTCTTGAGTCTTGGTGCTGTCGATTGAGTTAAGAATTGTAGGATATGTTGAAAAAACTATTCTTGCGTTTCTGTCGTCTTTATTGCTGCAAAGATTACAGAGTGACATATCCGGCAGGTAATTTTTAAAATCATCTCTTGCCTGTTTTACGAGTGCAGTTCTATCGGCAAGGAACAAAATGTTTGTGAGATATCCGCCTCGGCTGAGAACATCAGTCAGACTGGCAGCCGTCCTCGTTTTTCCGGTACCCGTTGCCATAACAAGGAGAGCTTTTCGGAAACCTTGTTCAATGTGCTCACATACCGCACGGATAGCTTCTTTCTGATAATATCTGTCTGTTATCTTATCGCTTATTTCAATAGTATTGAGCTTTTTGCGTATATCTCTGCGTCCTATGAGCTTTTCAAGGTCGGATTTGGTGAAAAATCCGCTGACTTTTCTCTGGGGAGAAGAAAAATCGTCCCAGAAATATGTATCAAAGCCATTGGAAGTGAACATCATCGGCCGTCTGCCAAACTTTCTTTCAAGACAATCAGCATACAGACAAGCCTGCTTCCTGCCATTGTTTGCATCTTTTCCCGTGCGTTTTGCTTCAATAACAGCAAGGGGCAAACCATCTTTTCCGAAAAGTACATAATCGGCATAGCCTTTCTGTCCAAGCACGCCGTTCATATCATCGACTTCGTATTCTTCAACAACATCTTTATCCACGCCGTCAAACTTCCAGCCCATAGATTTAAGATCAACGTCAATATAGCATTTTCTTGTTTCCCATTCGGAAAGATCCATAGACGAAAAGCTTCGGCTGTCCTGTTTTGTCTGTTTGTCCGCCGTAAGACTTGCTGACATTTCTGTAATTTTCTGCTGAAGTGCCTTTATCTCGCTTTCCTTCTGCTCAATAAGGGATTCCTGTTCTTTTATCTTCTTTGTATCGATATTGACTTTTTCAGCGGGAATAAGCGCTGCATCAAACTTTCTTTCTGCATAATCCGCACCATAACAGTAATCTATCCACTCAATAAACTCAAATAAGCCTTCCAATGACATAAGTGCATCAGAATTGCTGACTGATTTTTCGGTGTGCACAGCAAGATTTCCAAGCTTTATAATAAACGGCAGCTTGTTCCATGTGTTCGTATCCAAAGCAAAACGAAAAGACGTTTCATGAATAAGCGACTGGAGATTGTCTTTATATGGCATTTTTATAGTATTATCCGCAGAGTAAACCCATTTTACAGCAAGCTCCAAAGCTTTTCTGCAGCCTACGGCACACATAGCAGGAGAGGTCGAAAACACCTTTTCGGCTTCTATTGCAGCTTTTGAAAACAGGGCATATTCGGAAATATCGCTTAAAAATTCAAAATTGGTCATAGAATTTTACTCTCCTTATGTTTTTTATTAATAATTGTACGTCAAATTTCGATTTGTCGATTGTTTTGACGAAGTCGGCGAATTGGTTTTGCTGTTCTATTGGAGGCAAAATTATGGGAAAATCTTCAACCTGATCTAGGTTTATCTGCCTTTTATCTATTCCTCCAACACACACCTTGCGAATATATTTTCTATATGCTTCACCTGTAAGAATAGTCACAACGTACTCAGGCACAACTGAGTTATTTAATCTTACCAGATAAACATGTCCATTGATATTGGCAGTACCATCTTTCCCCAAAAACAAAGCAGCTCTTCCTAAACTACTATTTTCGGTATTAACTCTTCCTGTTTTTGTGATAAGAATATCCTTGTATCTTACTGAACTTTTTTGCATTTTTCGATGGGTAATCTCATCAATATAAACGACATCAGAAAGATCTATTTTATTTCTCCATATATTTTGGCTTCTCAAAAAAGTCACACCATTATCAATATAATTTTCACTTCCACCTTTAGGCGTATTTCCATTGGTAATTAGTGATGACAATTCTTTCAATGGCTTAACATTCCATCCATTAGGATTATCTATCGGATCCCCAAACATCTCCACAAATTGTGATTTAATTAATAAATCAAGTCCACCTAAAATTTCAGTGCAATTACGTATTATTAAATCAACTTTTTTTAATGTCATACTAATTTTATCTTGTTCGGTAAGGGAAGAAAGCTGAAAGCATAACTCGTTGAGTACGTTTTTATTAATAGCTTTAAAAGTACTGCCCGTTCCTAATGATTGAAGCATTGATACTTTGCTTTTAAGCAAATACCATATATAATTCCTAGAAACCATATCGCTATTAACAGTAATAGCTGCAAGACCTCGTCCAATGCAACAATGCTCAGTAGCTATGTTTAAAGCACCAATAGGCGCACGCACAGAAACAAGTATATCTCCTTTTTCAACTACCTTTGTTGGAATTGTGCACCAATGCCTAGTTATTGGATACATTTCTCCAAAATCTGCATTTCCTTGATAAAATGGAATACCCTCACCATTTTTGTTGTAAGTGGAGGAATCTGGTGATTGACCCATATTAATTCTGCAAACTTCACCCAAAGTCACATATTTTTTCACACTGTCACCTCCTCAGAGGAAACAAACATCTGCTCGACTTTTTGTGATTTGGAATTATCCGATATACTTTCTGTGGCTTATTTTTACATTATTCTGATCTACCATTGCATACTGCATTGTAGTGTCAATTTTGCTGTGTCCGAGCAGTTTCTGAACCTGCTCGATAGGCATTCCTTTATCTATTGCTCTCGTTGCAAGCGTTCGCCTGAATTTGTGGGGGTGTACCTTTGTAATACCAAGCATACGACCAAGATTGCGAAGTCTGATTTCAACTCCGCTTATCTTAAGTCGCTCATTTGGCTTCAAAAGCGATACAAATAATGCCGGATTTTCGTCTGTTCGTGTTTCAAGATAATTCCGCAAATGAATTTTTGTCCTTGCATCAAAGTAAACAGGCCGTTCTTTGCTCCCTTTACCGAAAACAACACATTCTCTGTTTTCAAAATCCACATCGGCAATGTTTAATCCAACAAGTTCTCCGACACGCATTCCTGTTGATGCAAGCATATCTATGATAGCAAGATCACGGAGATTTTCGCAGTTGTCACGCATTCGTTCCAACGCTTCATCGGTATAAGTTTCCTTTACCGTTTTGGCTGATTTTATCTTGTGAATCCTGCGAACTGGACTTTTCAGAATGTAATCCTCATCTTCAAGCCACGCAAAAAAGCTTGAAAGAATACGGCGTATATTGTCAATATTGCCTTTACTGCAGCTGTTTGCTCTCTGATACTCCGCAAGATATTCACGCAGATCATCGGTTGTGATATGTGTTATATGCTTATCGGTATCGGAAAGCATTTTGTTGATAGTGGACTGATAATATTTCAGCGTTTTCTCGCTGCAGCCTTCAATTCGCTTGGCATTTACAAATGCCGACAGAAGTTCTCTGTTATTCATTTCAGCCGAACAGTCGGTTTCAGTTTTTTCATTGATCTCAACATTCCATAGGGTATGCTCCAGGACTTTACGCAGCTGTAAAAGCTGTGCATTGTCAAGGTACGGAAGCATTTCCTGCGTTATATTAAGGATAATTTGTTCTTTCATTTGATACACCTCATAAAATCATAGTGTACCAACCTCCTGCACCGCTGAAATATCAGCCAAAATATTCCTGCATCAACGTTTTTTTCAGCGTTTCAGCTTTTTCAAGTGTCTTTTTTACTGCCAATTTCGATTTGTCGATTTGCTGAACAAAATCGGCAAACTCGTTTTGTAACGAAATGGGTGGCATAGGGACTGTCATTTTTTTTAATTTAACAATAGTCAAAGCACTATATGCCGAACCTGCAACATTTGCTGACTTAAAATCATCTATCAAATTTGCTAAAGCTTCTTTTAGATAAATAGGATTGGTTTCCTCGCTATGAATTGAAATAATATTACCATCTTTATAATAAAAATCTTTTTGTCCATCTACAATCCACATTTTTCCTATTGTGCCTACTGCAGACATCAAAATATCACCTTTGCAAGGAACACCATTGGTTTTCCTTATGCACTCATATTGCTTTTTCGATATAAATAACTCAACTGATGGTTCTTGTCCGTTGCCAAGTTCAATAATTTCTTTGCTGCGGTAAAATGGTATTCCTGACTCAACATAATCTGCGGCGTGAACTCTTTTACTTGAACCTATTTGTGCAAAATTATCAAGTGATATATTGGGAAATATTGAGGATATCCTAATATCCCCAAACATCTCCACAAATTGTGATTTGACGAGTAAATCAAGTTTTTCAAGGATAGTGTTGCAGAGTTTTATTGCGTTGGTAACTTTGTCCAATTTGGAAACAATTATATGTTGTTCATTCATTTCTGGAAGAGGAATAATCATTTTTCTCATCATTGACTGATTAAGCTTTTGTCTTGTGGCTCCATTTACTATAGAACTAACATTATAAAACATAAGTGAATAACACAAATAATCAACATCAATGCATTCTTTGGCTTTTAGTACATGCGCATGATTATTTACCCAACATTTTCCAGATGTTCGATAAGCAATAGGCTTTTCTGTCGAACCAAAATTACCGCCATCCTCTGCAAGCAAAACTAATTCATCATCAAAAATATAATCATCAACATAATCTTGCACACCATTAGCTCCATAATAAGGATATATGCCTTTATTACGATTCTTTGAAGTAACAGGAACTCGTTGACTATCAAGAATATCACATACATCTTCTAAAAAGACAAGCTTACTCATCCAACAATCCCCCCAACTCCGACAGAACATCGCCAAGCTCCTTATATAAGCCGTTAATATCTGCCATTATCTCACTTGTCGGAGGATATTCCACAGCAACATACTCGGTTTTCTTGTATTTATTGATTGAAAGGTCATAATCATTATCAACAATTTCCTGCTTCGGAACAAAAAAGCTCTGATTGGTGCGTTCTCTGTCCCTTTCACCGTCAGGATTGTGAAAGCGTGCAATAATATCTGGAATGTCATTTTCGGCGACTTCCGAACGCTTATCATCAAGTGAAAAGCCATCAGCTTTCATATCGTAGAACCAGACATTGTCAGTTCCTCCCGCATCTGTCTTGACAAATACAAGAACAGCTGTGGAAACACCCGCATAAGGCTTGAATACGCCACTTGGCATTGAAATAACAGCTTTGAGCTGATGATTTTCGATAAGCTCCTTACGAATAGATTTATGAGCGTTTGATGAACCGAATAGCACGCCATCAGGAACGATGCAAGCACATCTGCCGCCCTTCTGTAAAAGGCGAAGAAACAGTGCAAGGAAAAGAAGCTCGGTTTTCTTTGTATTTGTAACTGCTTTTAGATTATCGTTTATGCTCTCTGCATCAACAGATCCCTTGAACGGCGGATTTGCCAAACATACCGTGAATTTTCCACTGACGTTATTCTGCTTTGAAACACTGTCTTTATAATCAATATCGGGATTTGCTATTGAATGAAGCATTAAGTTCATTGCAGAAATACGAAGCATAGTCTGGTCAGTATCATACCCGGAGAAAGTTTTTGAACCGAAGTTTTCCCACTGTTCATCAGTCATTATATCCTCATAATGCTTTCTGATATACTCCGCTGCTGACACAAGAAAACCGGCTGTGCCGCAAGCAGGATCACATATTATATCATCGGGAGTAGGTGCGATAAGCTCGACAATCATTTCACGTATATGCTTTGGTGTACGAAACTGACCATTCTGACCTGCCGCCGAAAGCTTACCAAGCATATATTCATAGAGATCACCCTGCATATCAAGATCAGCAATATCATGCTCATAAAGATCATCAAGACCTGTGATTATCTTCTGAAGCACCTGCGGATTCGGGATCACAAAAACGGCATTATCCATATAACGTGTGAATGCGGTCTGTCGGGTTTCAGTGCTGTCATTGTCAGGCAGTTCGATAAGTTCGCCGTTTGCATCAAAATCAGGAAGTTTTCCGTATTTCATTTTCTTTACCGCAGGAAAAACACGCTGTGATATAAGCTCATATATCTCACGGGGATCTCTGTTCTTGAACTTGCTCCAACGCATAGACTGACCTATCTCTGACTGCGGAAAGATATAGTCACCCTTTTCACCTGTCATATTAGCAAATTCTTCCTGTTCCAGCTCCTTTTCGTCAAGCGAACGTATGAACATAAGGTATGTAAGCTGTTCAATTACGGTAAGCGGATTGGTTATTCCTCCTGCCCATATATCTGTCCAGATCTTGTCAATTTTATTTTTGATAACTCCTGTAACCATTATTTATCCTCCGTTAAATCATTTTCCCGTAAACAGGAAATCATAACTCAAATCAAACGCCTCAACGATTCGGTTAAGATCAGAAAAATTCAATCCTCGTTTTGAAGCATTTGGTATAGATTTATTATATAATCTCTCAATTTTTTTACTTGCCAGCTTAATTCTGATAAGTTCTTCCTGCCCAATGTTGACTTTTTCAAGGTTATTCATAATAATATAAGATATTTTTACTTGTAAAACCTGATATCCTGCATTAGACGGCAACTTGTTCATAACACCGAGCAGATAATCCTTCACGCCAATTTTGTCAATTATATCAACTGCTTGATCCTCGGTATTAAATTCCGTTTTGTCTAAAAGATAGTCAACACTGCAGCCCAGATATTCCGCTACAGCTTTAAGCTGAGCTTCACTCATACTCGTTCCATTTAGGAAACTTGCTATATTATCTGGGTGCGACTTAAATATCCAATATATCTTGCGAAATACATTTGCGTCATCAGGAATTTCCGCTTTAATATCAGCAGAACCAGGACGTTCATCAAGGAAATAGTCAACAGGTACTTGAAAATATTCTGAAAGTTTTTTTAGTGTATCAGAGTTTACGTTTGCTCCTGCTTCCCACCTTTTCAAATTTCCTGAACTTAATCCGAGTTTCTTTAGAATAGGAGATGGCTTAACATTTCTCTCCGCACACAATTCCATAAATTTGTCATAAAACACAAAAATCACTCCCTAAATATGTACATTACACAGAAAATGTTATATAATATACTCAGCAGTGCGTAATACGCCTTGACAATCTCACTAAAGCGAGACATAATGAGCTTTAGTAAGACACAAAGTGAGATTTGTGTCTTACTATTTAAATTATATCACATTTTTAAGAAAATTTCAAGGAGGAATTTGCATGAACTACACAATAACCCCGCCCAAATTCACGGGCAGAAATGTACCGCTTATGGAAATTGCACAGGCTACGGGCAAGAGTGCTCAGTTTCTCAGGGTAGGGCTTCAGCGTGGCATACTTAAGTTTGGATTTGCCTACAAAAACGACGGATCCAGCGAATACAGCTATTATTGTCCTGATAAAAAGGTATGGGAAGAACTTGGCTATTTTGCGGAAGTAGCTTCTACAGGAACGGACGGTGAATGAACGCTATGACGCTTGAAGAAAAAATGACCGCCCCGAACTCATCTGTTGGCGCAGATACGGAGCAGTCAGGCAATAATACCAATACCATTATAACAGATACAAACGATAACTTCAATATCTGTGATGAAAGTTTTCACCGTATGCAAATGAACTTCTTGCGTGAGCTTGATTCGTCCTACATAAAAACCGTATCTATGAGTGAACTTTATGAAAGAGTCTTTTACAGCAATCCGCCTATCATTCACGGCTTGCTGTACTCGGGAACGTATCTTTTTGTAGGAGCTCCAAAGCTTGGAAAAAGTTTCTTTATGGCACAGCTTGCATATCATGTCAGTACAGGAACACCACTCTGGAACTATCCGGTTCGCAAAGGTACTGTTCTTTATCTTGCACTCGAAGATGATTACCGCAGACTGCAAAGCCGATTATACAGAATGTTCGGAACGGAAAGCACAGATAGGTTATTCTTTGCAGTTTCTTCTCATCAGCTTGGTAAAGGATTGACCGAGCAATTGAGCGGATTCATAGCAGAGCATAAAGATACCGCACTTATTATAATAGATACCTTGCAGAAAGTGCGTGAAGCATCGGGTGAATCGTTTAGTTATGGAAACGATTATGATATTATTTCGCAGCTCAAAAAATTTGCAGATGCAAATAAAATCTGCCTGCTGCTCGTTCATCACACACGCAAGCAGAAGTCGGACGATAACTTTGATATGATCTCGGGAACAAACGGACTTCTCGGAGCAGCAGACGGAGCGTTTCTTCTGCATAAGGAAAAACGGACTTCCGATAAAGCAGTGCTTGAGATTTCAGGACGTGACCAACAGGATCAGAAGCTTCACGTTGTTCGCAATCGTGAAACTCTTGCATGGGAGCTCGAAAAAGCAGAAACCGAACTTTGGAAAAGTCCGCCCGAACCGATATTGGAAAAGGTAGCGAAATTCATAAATATCAATAATCCCGAATGGCAGGGTTCCCCAACAGAATTAGTATCTGTACTTGGTATTGATATTAAACCAAATACACTTACACTGAAACTGAATGTTAATTCAGGTAAACTATATAATGAATATGGGATACGTTACGAAAGCAAACGAACTCACAGCGGGCGTTTTGTGAGATTTTTGTTGGAAAACAAAAACAGCCGTGACGATGCGTGACGGTCGTGTCGATGTTTTGGAGAGTGGGTGCGGTATCAAAAAGGCCGTCACCATCGACACGCATCGTCACGCACTCGGAAAAGCGACAGCTTTTCATCGCTTTCCGCAGAAAGCAAAATCCCCCTCGGAGAGCCCCGAACTATTGGATAATGGAGTGTGCGGAATGTCCAATAGTACCTCGGGGTTACTCTTGGAAAGAGTAACAGAACCTTACCTGCATACTTCCAAAAATTTACCCGAAAGGAGACCCATGAAATGACAGAAAAAAGAATATCCCACGAAGTGGGAAAAGGCAGCCTTGCACACAACAACAGGATGTTTACTGCAAAGAATATTGACCCGTCACGCACACCGCAAAATGTTGTGTTAGTCCATATTCCTTTAGAAGAAGCATATAAGACACTTTTTGATCCGGCAATAGAACGTTATAATAAGAAGCAGTCACGAAAATGCCGAAAAATACAAACTGACTATTTTACTCATTTGTTCAATCACAAGATTTGCGAATATACCATTATTGGAAATAACAAGCAGAAGAGCTTTTACGAGGATATTGTTCAGGTTGGGACAATGCACGATACAGGCTGCGGAACTCCCGATGCGGAAATTGCAAAACAATGTTTACAGGAATATATGGAACACTACCTGAAAAATAATCCTAACTTTTTTGTATTCAATGCAGTTATACATATGGATGAAGCAACACCGCATTTGCACATTGATTACATTCCTATAGGTC
>ENA-ORPD01000978-ORPD01000978.1-human-gut-metagenome-genome-assembly--contig:-NODE-978-length-24264-cov-4.844479_pt1 | contig 24264 bp, 18 predicted proteins | sample MGYA00242143_ERZ509076 | MGnify/ENA primary metagenome ERZ509076 (study PRJEB26280, sample SAMEA2338706) | human gut metagenome | biome: human gut; feature: human-associated habitat; material: faeces... | reverse complement strand
CCTAATATCACACAAAACTGGCATTTCGCGCAAAATCAAGAAACTTCAACGATGTGCCCTTTAGTGGATTTTTAGCCCCACCCTCATAAAGTTTAGTACGACTAGAATAATGCACCATCATTTTAATATTATAACATTTATAACATTTTATTCCAAATTTATTTTTTTGCAATTTTATTCATAAAAAATTATTGGCTGTTATTTTTACAGCCAATAATCTTATATTTTCTCACTTTATCTCTTGTTTTTAATTTTTTTCTTTAATTTTAATTAATCATTTATATGTTTTATTATTTCATTATATATTTGCTCATGTATATCTTCTATTGTTCTTACTTCTTGTTTTTCATTTACACATTTTATTTCATACCAATTATATTTTTTAGAAACACTACATGCTGCATTATGAGCATCAATTAAGTGATTTCTATCACTTTCATGTATATCTTTTTTACTATCTCCTGTAAATTTATTGTCTCTATCTTTTATTAATTCTAAGGCCTTATCTACAGGCATATTTAAGAAAAATACTTCTGTTGGAACAGGTAAACCATATAAATTAAATTCAAAATCCCATAACCAATTTAGAAATTTTTCTCTTTCTTCTTCATCATCTATTTTTCCAGCTTGATGCACCATGTTTGCTGTTGTATATCTATCTGCAAGTATTATTCCTCCGTTTTTATAATATTCTTCATAACCTGTTTTAAAAGTTGCATATCTATCAGCTGCATAAAAAGTTGAGGCTATATATGGGCTAATTTCTTTTGCATTTTTTCCAAATTCTCCAGACAAATACATTTTTACAAGTGATGAGCTTGGGCTATCATAATTTGGGAAACTAACTGTTTTATATTCTATATTTTCTTTATCTAGTCTTTCTTGTAATTTTTTAAACTGAGTTTGTTTTCCACTACCATCTGTCCCATCTATTACAAATAATTTTCCTTTTTTTATTTTGCTTGGTGTTTTATTAATCATTTTATTTACGGATGCAATAATATCGTCTATGTTTGAATCATATTCATCTTTTACTAAATTGTACATTTTATTTCCCCCTTTTTTCACATTATATACTTACATTTTTCTTTTTGCAATATTGTAATATAATTTTTTAAATGTTATAATAAACCAAAAATTGTTAAAAAATACAAAGGATAGATATTTATGAAACTAAAAAAATTATTTAAATTTGCAATTTGCATATTATCACTTATATTAACAATTATATATATTATTTACAGAATTTTTTATACTCTTCCAACATCTTTAGGAGCTTTATCTTTAATATTGGCTATAATTATACTTTTAGTTGAAATATGGGAATCTATTGATTTTTTTACTTATTTTATTAATATTTTACTAACAAATAAAAAATCTCCAAAAATTCCTAATTTTAATATTATAAATGAAATTCCAGATATTGATGTATTTATTGCTACATATAATGAAAGCCCAAACATTTTAACCCGTACTATTGAGGCTTGTAAAAACATGGAATACCCTGATAAAAATAAAATACATATATATGTTTGTGATGATGGTGATAGATTAGAAATTAAAAACTTAACAATTAAAATGGATGTTAACTATATTTCTCGTTCAAATAGAAAAGATGCCAAAGCTGGAAATTATAATAATGCATTATTAAAAACAAATTCTCCTTATATTGCAACATTTGATAGTGATATGGCACCAACAAAAGATTTTTTATTAACTACATTACCATTTTTTTATAGCGAAAAAAATGTTGGTTTTGTTCAACTTCCTCAAAGTTTTATAAATCCAGACATTTTTCAATATAGATTAAAAATGCAAAATAAAATACCATTTGAACAAGACTATTTTTATCATTCTATACAAATAGCAAAAAACAAAACAAATTCTGTTGTTTATTGTGGCACTAACGCACTATTTTCTAGACAATCTTTAAAAGATGCAAATGGTTTTGCAACAGGAACACTTTCTGAAGATATTGCAACTGGAATGATTGTAGAATCTAAAGGTTATAAAGGTATTGCACTTAACAAAATAGGTGCATATGGAATATGTGTAAATGATTTTAGTGCATTTGCAAAGCAGCGTACGCGTTGGGCAAGAGGATGTATTCAAATGCTTAAAAAATATAAAATATTAACAATAAAAGGTTTGTCTGTAAGACAAAAACTTGAATATATGTCTTGTGTTTCTTATTGGTTTTTTGGGATTCGACGTTTAATATATTTGCTTGCCCCTTTATTATTTAGTATTTTTGGAATTATTGTTGTAGACTGTAATTTACTAACATTTATTTCTATATGGCTTCCTACATATGTTTTAAAAAGATTTGGCTTAGATATTATAGAAGGAAATAAACGTTCATCAACATGGAATAAAATATATGAAACAATTTTAACCCCTGTTTTATGTTTTAAAGTACTGGCTGAGTTTATAGGTTTTAAGCAAACTAATTTTAATGTAACTCCTAAAAATACATCAAACTATACAATGGAAAAAGAAAATAAAAAAGTTTTATCTTGGCATTTAAGCTTATTTATATTAAATATAATTGGTTTTATTATGTGTATTGCTAGAGTTTATGACAATAGCATAGAAAACTATATTTTATCATTTGTATGGACATTTTCTAATATTTTCTATCTTTTTATATCTATTGTTTTTGACCTTAGATATAAAAGATATGATTATAAAAATTTTGTACCAAACAAAATTAACAAATATAGTAAATTAGCTTTAATAAGAAGGGAAAAATAGTATGAAAAAAATAATTTTTATAATAGTATTAGTTATAATTTTATTGTTTATATTGTATAACTTTACACCAGTTTTTGCTCCTTTAAAAGAAACTATACTATATACTAAATATGTATCAGACAATGGCTTTTTACATGTAGATGGAACAAGCATAAAAAATAATAAAAACAATGATTTTGAATTAATTGGACTTAGTAGTCATGGTTTACAATGGTATAATCAATTGCTTACTTATGATAATTTAAAAACTTTAAAAGATACGTGGAAAATTAATGTTTTTAGAATTGCTATGTATACTGATGAAAACGGTTATATTAATAATAAAGATGAAATGAAACAAAAATTAATAGAAATAACAAATTATTTAATTGACTTAGATATGTATGTAATAATTGATTGGCATACATTAAAAGACAATGACCCTAATAAGTATAAAGAAGATGCAAAAGTATTTTTTGATGAAATTTCGACTTTATATAAAGACTCTCCAAATATTATATATGAAATATGTAATGAACCAAGTGGAAATACTGTAACATGGGATGACCAAATAAAACCATATGCGGAAGAAATAATACCAATAATACGAAAAAATGCTCCAAAATCATTAATTATTGTTGGAACTCCTAATTGGTGTAAAGATTTAACTTCACCTTCTAATAATAAACTAAATTATGAAAATATATTGTATTCATGCCATTTTTATGCTGGAACACACAAACAAGAATTAAGAGATGAAATAGATAAAGCATTACAAAATAATCTTCCAGTAATTGTTTCTGAATGGGGTACAACTGATGCAAGTGGTAACGGTAGTGTAGACATAGAAGAATCAAAAAAATGGATAGAATATTTAAATAGTAAAAAAATAAGTCATATAAATTGGTCTTTTTCTAACAAAAATGAATCTTCTGCAATTATAAGACAAGATTATTTAGAAAATCCAGATAATAATGATACTTCTAATAATGAAGATAACTTAAAAAATGATTTTAATGATTACTTAACTGAATCTGGAAAATTTGTAAAATCAATCTTTAATTAATTTTAATAAAAATAAGTATATAAAAAACCAGTGAATTCACTGGTTTTTTATGTTTTTATTATTTTATTTCAGTCTTACAGTCTGTATAATTACTTGATGTTATTGTTTCTACCTGTGTTCCAGAGTAAGTTGTACTAAATCTTCCATGTATACCAACTAAATAGTCTGCATTTGTTGTTCCTTTAATTAAACTATTACTAATATTAGTTCCTATCATTGTAATCATTGATTGTCCAGCTGAAGAAATCACACCTGGGTCTCCTATAATTCCACCAACAGAATCATTTCCTGTTATAGTTACCGCATATTTTCCTTCTTCAAATGTTTCATTTTCTTTACCTCCAACAAAACAATTTTCTATTTTTACTGTTGCTCCTCCTGAAATTCCACCTACTTGTGAATTTCCTGATATGTTACTATCTATAACATTACATTTTTTTACATATGTATCAGTTCCGGTAAAATTTGAACCATGTCCTACAATTCCACCTACTCCGTTTACTCCTTCTCCTGTAATATTTGTATTTAATAATGTACATCCTGAAATTGTATTTGATGCAGATCCAATAATTCCACCTAAATGTCCTGTTGTTGCAATTAATTTTGATTCATTTACATTACAATTGCTTAATATTGTTGTTCCTACTGGCATATTACCAACTATTCCACCAAAATCACCACTTGCTGTTCCTGTTATAGTTGATTTATTTACCGTACATCCAGTAATATTTGCCTGTGATATTCCGGCAATTATACCTCCTCTTTCTTTTGCAATTACATTAACATTATTTACTGTAATATTTTTTACATCACTTGCTGAATCTGCTTGTCCAATAGTCCCTACTGTTTGACTCTTAGTTCCATCTATTGTTATATCATTAATATTTATGTTATCTGTTATTATTTTTCCAAATCCAAGTAATATTCCTGTATGTTGTGTTCCTCCAACTATTTTATTTGTTCCATTTGATGTTTTATTTATTGTAATTCCTGTAAATTTAGCAATCGATGTTACTGTTTGGTCAGACATTAAATTACTTGTTTTCGTAGCAATACCAACTAATCCTCCTGTACTTCCATAAGAATCTTCTGATACGGAAATATTTGTTAAAGTTATATTATTCAATTTTGGATTTACTGCGACACCAACTAGTCCTCCAGTTCCATAACTTCCTAAAACTTTTAAATTAGATAATGTTATATTTGAAATTGGCATTTCTTCTTTTGTATCTGTTATTGCAATTAATCCTCCTGCTCCTCTTTTGGCACTAACAAATACATTATTTCCTGTAATTTTATCTATACTTGGACTTGCATATGAATATCCTGCAATTCCTCCTGCTTCGCCATTTGTTGTTATAGATATATTATTAAACTTTTTAACATTGCTAACATTTAATATAGATCCTAATTGTACGGCTATCATACCTCCTGATGTTCCACCTGTGTTATTGTTTATTGTTATTCCCTCAAGATTAACATTATCAATACTTGTAGAGTCAGTTGCATTTGCTGCAATTCCACCAATTTGTACAGTTGATTTTTTACCATTTAAAACATTTAAATTAATTTTGCTTAAATTAGAATTTGTAACATTTATTTTTCCTGCTTTACCAACAAGACCACCTATTAATCTTGTTGAAGCACTTACTGTATTATTATCTGTACATGTTAAATCTTCTACATTACAATTATCAAATGTTATTGTGGCTCCAAATGTTGTTCCAATAATACCAGCCATATTATCTGATGAAGTTTCTATTTCTACATTTTTTACTGTACAATTTGAAATATTTTGTAAATCCCCTGCATCAGCTACTATTCCTGCTGCACTTCCATACATACCTGTATGTGATTCATTTCCTGTATTTATATTTGTATTTTCCACTTTACAGCCACTTATTTCGCAACCTTCACCAGCAATGCTTCCCATAATTCCTCCTGTTGATGTTGCATTTGATGTTATAGTTAAATCTGTAACATTACAATTTTTAATTTTATATTGATTAAAACATGCGCCTGCCACAATTCCGCCAACAGCTGTAGTTCCAGATGAGTAACTTACCATTTTAGTTGTATTAAAGTTAATGTTAACATTATTTACATTAGATTCTTCAATTGTATAACTTCCATTAACTCCACTTGTCATCAAACCACCAAGTTCTGAACCTTGTCCTTCCATATCTAAGTCTTTAACATTACATTTATAAATATATGTTGTGTCATATGACATTGCAACAATTCCTGCCACAGTAGAACTGTACTCATTATATTGGCTTTTTGATTTTATATTAGTATTTATTACATTACATTCTTTAAATTCTGAAGGATTAAATGTAAATCCGCACTATTCCTCCTGTATTTCTTGCCTTGTTATTTGTTATAGTAGAATCAACTACCTTACAATTATTAAATGTAGTATTTAAATTAGTTGCTCCTGCAATTCCTCCCATAGAATCATTATAGCCTGATCCATTTTCAGAATTTATTGTAGTTTTTTCTACTACACAATTATCTATTAATGAACTACACTCTTCTCTAGCATTTGATTGAATTGCATTATATATTCCTCCAACATTTCCATAGTTAGCATTAATTTCAGAATCATATACTTTAGCATTTATTATATTTACAGTTCCTTTACTGTAAACATAATTTTCTGCAAGAATTCCTGCTGTGTTTATTCCGTAAGAACTACTTTGAATACCATTATTATATATTTTACTACTTATTACTTGAACATTTTTAATTAGAGTATCTACATCATTTGAATTATAACCCATTCCAAATATTCCTGCTACATTAATATAACTCCCACTTGATTGATTTTTAAATTCAACTGTAGATTCTGTTACATTACATTCAGTTATATATACTTGTTTAATTTCATAACCTTGTCCATATATTCCACTTACTGCTGTTCCATTACCTGCATAGTTTTCGGTAATAATACTAGAATTACTTACATTACAATTATTAATTTCATTGTATACCTCATTACTATATCCATAGCCTCCAAATGCAATTATTCCTGCAGCATTATTATATTTTGCATTTACAGTAGAATCTACAACATTACAATCATTTATATAAATATATTGACTTTCATTTATTGTTCTTGTTCCATATCTATTTATTGAAGCAATTATCCCTGCGGTTTGCATATTAGAACCATTATTACTTGAATTATTAATATTTACATTTTCTATTTTACAATTTTTTAATGTTACATATTCTGTACATGCATCTCCAACAATTCCTCCTAAAGAATTATAATTTCCCCCTTCATTAATTGTTAAATTACAATTATTAGCATTTGAATTTGTTATATCCAATCTATAAGCATTGGTTTGAGCTATAATACCTGACACGTGACTTGTTCCACTTATATTTCCAGTGTTTACGCAATTATCGATTTTTGTTGTTCCACATTTTATTACCTGTCCATCTATATAATCTACCCAATAATTTTTAGCAATTATTCCCGCTGCTTCTATACTGTTAGATCCTGCTGGCATTGTTGATGTAATATCTCCAGTATTGTTACAATTTGATATTTCAATTGTACCTACAGCTCCTGATAAAATTCCAGAACATGTTGCATAATTTCCTGTAATACTAGATTGGTTATTACATTCATTTAAATTTAATTTAATTCTTGAATAAGATAAAACTCCTGATACTAATCCTTCATTATTTTGAGATGTTCCCTCGATTTCATTTAAATTATTACATTTTTCAACTATTGCAATATCATTATCTGTATTTTTATCTATTGCAGCAACTATTCCAGAAGCTCTTACATTTTGACTTTGAGAACTTATTTTTCCTGTATTTGAGCATTCGTAAATTAAAGTTCTTCCTTTTCCCATTCCTAGAATTCCAGCTGTATTTGTATATTCATAATTATTTGTTATGATTCCTTCATTAACTGATTTTACTATTTGTATTTCATTTATATTCCAAGTAATATTACTAGTATTTCCTTCGTTATATACTTTACCTGTTTTGCTTGAAGATGTATCTAAACTTCCAACTTGTATACTATTAAATTCATCTTCTGAAATCACATTAACAGTTGCTTCTACATAATATTTTTCTTCTTCTTTATTCCATTTTTTTATTATATTTAATTTTATGTAGTTATTTGATATATCCTTATAACCAACTGGTGCTTGTACCTCTTTTATATAATATATATCAGTTCCTGTTGTATCTATTTTCGTAAGTCCAAAATTTAACTTTCCATTTTGTACATCTATATTTTCATAACCATTTATAACTTGTTTTTCTCTATTTAGTACTTTAAATTTTGCACCATTTAATAATCCGCTATTTTCAAAGTCTGTTTTACTTAATTCAACATTATATTCACCTGTTGTTCTTTCATTTTTTATAGCTAAACTTACAAACTCATTTATGTTATCATAGTTTGCAAAAATTCTTTGAACTTCATATCCTTCTGGTCTTGTATACCCAACTATTCCTGCTGCATTATAACTTTTTGCATTAATAGCTCCTTTATTTATACAATTATTTACTTTTACTGGTCCAAGTCCACATCCCAAAAAGCCTCCAATATTATGGCTTGTTGCTGTAATTGTTGATTCATTTATACAATCTCTTAATACTAAAATTGTCTTGCTTTTTGTATGTCCTACTAAACCTCCAACATTTCTTAGTGTTGAATTTACTTTTCCTGTTACTTTACAATTTTTTAATATTGCATTTTCTGAATAACCAATTATAGATCCAACTGCATCTATATCTTCTTCTGTTTCTTCTTTAGTATCTGTATTGTCTGCATTTTCATCCACATATTTTGTAACATTAATATCTACATTTTCTAATGTTAGGTTTTCTATTATACCTGAATAAGTTCCAAATAATCCAAATTTCTTTGTTGTTTGGTCATTTGTATCTATTTTTAGGTTTGTTATTTTATGTCCGTTTCCATCAATCATTACATTGCTTACATTTAAAGGTGTCCAATCTTCTCCTTGTAAATCAATGTCTTGTTTTAATATATATTTTTTTGTTTGATTATTTTGAATATTTAGTAAATCATTTTTTGTATTGATTTCTATTGTTTTATATTTAGATGTATCTACATCTATGTCTTGTACGTCACATTCTATTTTAGTTGTAAATTTAGTTGCATCTACAACTTTGCTTATAACATCTACTTGTATTAAATATTTTATTGTATTTTTATAGCCTTCTGGTGTATGTACTTCTCTTACATAATATGTTTCTTGTTTTTCTCCTTTGGTTTCCATTATTCCAAAGTCTAATATTCCTCCATTTGCTGTAACACCAGTTTTTATCACTTTTTTATTAGAATCTAATAATTCAAATGTCGCCCCATTTAATAATTCATTATCTATTTCATCTATTTTATTTATTCTAAAAGAATATTTTACTGGCATATTGTTTGAAACTATTATACTTTCAAAATCATTATCATCTTCTGTACCAACTATATATGAGTTTTCGTCTGAATTTTGACTTTCTTCTTTCATATAATCTGAATCTACTGGCCCTGTAATATTTCCTGGTATTGAATCAATATCCTCTCCAGATTCTTCTGCTATTTGCGCTATATTTACAAATCTTTTTAATTCATCTGTTTTATCTGTATTTACTATACATTCTATACTTATTTCTTGATAGCTTAAACCATATACTCCCGTATACGGATTTATTGATAATGGTTTTAAAAATTCAGTTGTAACACTTCTTCCATCTTCTGAAACTTTCCAACCATATTTTATATTAATTGCACTATTTCCATTAAAATCTAAACCTTCTGGTAAATATTCTGTTATTTTATTTGCTGTTCCTGCAATTGTGCCTTCATTATATACTCTTATATTGTATACTATTTTATCTCCTTTTTGAGGATATACAACATTTTTGCTATGTTGGTATTGTATTTTTCCATTTACTATTTTTACTTTAGGTTCTCTTGAATTACTTATTTCTTTATTGTTTATACTATATATGTATTGTCTTAAAGATAAGTCAAACCCATCTTTTTGTTCTTGTATATATATTGTTTTATCTCTTAATAAATTATTAATAGTATATGTATCACCAAAATTCAAGTTTATCTTTTGTACTGTATTTTCAGAATCCAAATAATCTCCTTTTGATTCTATAAATACTGCCATATTATCATAATTATAATTTGCGTCTTTTTCTAATCTAAATGTTATATTTTCTCCACATTCAAAATCATTGTTTGTTATTTGTTCTCCATTTGCTTCATTTATTATTTTTATTCCTTGTAATACATTTAAATTAATATTATGATTACAATTTTTATAATGCATATTAGGCATTTTAGATACATTATAATTATTTGGATTTAGTATTTCTAAATTTTCCTTTGTATTGTCTACAAATACATCTTTAACTCCAGCAAATGAGTCATAATATATTGTTTTAACAGTATTAGGAATTTTTACATTTGTAGCATTTATACAGCCTGCAAAAGTACTAGAATCTATAGATATTAGAGAATCACCTATATTAATTGTTTTTAATTTTGAGCAATTATAAAATGCCCTTTCACCAACTTTAGTAACATTGTCTGGTATAATAACACTTTCAATAGCACAATTTTGAAAAGCTGCTGTTCCAATTATTTCTAATTCTTGTGGGAATTTGGCATCTTTTAATGAATAACAATTTAAAAATGCATAATTTCCAATTGTGTTAACTGTATCTGGTATAATAATTTTTTCTACCTTCCCAGAATAATTATATGAACTATTATTTTTACCAAATATATTATATTGGGTATATCCAAATTTTTCCCCAATTATGCTAGTTACTGGATAACCTCCTAATTTTGTTGGTATTGTAACTGTTGTACTTGGTGTTCCACTATATACATAAACATTTACCGCTTCTCCATCTACTACTTCATAATACCATGTTAATCCATTTTGGTATTGAGTAAAACCTTCCGATTTAGTTGTAAAAGTTAATATGGTTACACAAGCTAATATTAAAATACTAATTATTGCAATAACCTTCTTTTTCATTTACTTTCTCCCTTTTTATTTTTTATTTTTATCTTTATAACAACTACACTAATTATTAAAATTGTTAATATAATAAATATTGATATTTCAAATGCACCTGTTTTTATTGAAATAATAAATCTTTCTTCATTTTTGTTATCTTCTGTATTATCTTTAGCATTATAATCATTTTCATATTTTGAAATAACAGCCTTATTATTTCTTTCACCAATGCTATTGGCATTTAAATTCCATTTAAATGTAATTTCTAAATTCTTAGATTCTCCTGGATTTATAATTTTTTTAGCCAAACTTGTTGTCGTAACAACATTTCCATTGTTTACCCAAATGTTATCATTTACAAGCTCAAAGTCTTTTGGTATATAATCACTTATTTCGCTTGCATATCCTGCTATTTCACCAATATTTTTTACCTTTAAACCATAAGTTACATATATTTGAGTTTTCGAAATTTTTTTGCTATTAATTTCTTTTTTAAATATTTTATCTTTTTTTCCTAGTCCAAGACTAGTTACAGTTTCTCCTAAATCATCTTTTATTTTTATTTCTTTTATATATTTTACTAACTCTAAGTCAAATTGTTTTACTTGTACTTTTTCTTCAGACTTGTCATTTTCTTGATTTTTTTCTAATCTGGTTGATTCAATTTTTGCTATATTAGTTATTACTCTATTTTCATCTTTAACTTTATTCTCATTTACTTTAAATTCTATTTGTATATCTTTGTATTTTGGTAATTCATTATTATTTATATCAAATCCATCTATTTGTTCATTTCTTAATTTATCAGTTTTTAGTACTGTTGCATCTTTTATATTTTCTACTTCTACTAAATTTCCTGCTTTATCTTGTTTATACATCTTCCATTCATTTTCTTTGTTGATTGTACTATCTGTTATAAATTCTAATCCTTCTGGAATATATTCATATACATCTCTTCCTAATGTTTGCTTTTCTCCTTCATTAAATATTCTTAATGTAAATACTAATTTTTGATTATTTGCAACTTTGCATATTTCGTTATTTTTTGTATATTCAATTTTGCCTTCTATATTTTTTGCTACAATTTCTTTATTAGTTAATTTTTCTTCATCTATACTATACAAATATTTTTGCATACTTAAATCAAAAGTTTTAGGCTCATCCTTTATTATTTTAGCCTTTTCTTCATCTTCATTATTATTTATGTCTTTTTCATTTTCTAAACTTTCAGTTTTTGCTGTATTTATAATTGTGCCTTCTTCTTTTATTACCTCTAATTCAATTTTGATATCTTCATATAATGGTTTTTCGTTATTTTCAATTTCAAAACCTTTTATTGTTTTTCCAACTAAATAATTTGTCTTTACTAAATTATTTTCTTCTTCCCATTTATAATCTTTATTTATTTTACTATCACTTAAATATTTTAGGCCATCCGGAATTATGTCTTCTACTGTTTTTCCTACTATATCTTGATTTCCTTCATTGTATACCCTTATTGTATATACTATCTTTTCACCTTTTTTTACTTCAAGTGGTTCTTCACTTTTGTCATAAACAACTTTTCCATTCTCAATTCTTGCTGTAACCTCTTTTTTTGTTTGTGTGTCATTAATTGAAGTTAAAATCTTTTTTAATGCTATTTCATTTGTTTGTATTTTTTTATTTTTTATAGTTAATAATATTTCATCATTTTGAGTTTGTTCTAACTCTAATTCATTATTTTGTGATGTTGCTATTAACTCATATTGTTTATTTTCATTATTATATTTTTTTTGTATTTGCAAAACGTAGTTTGAAGTAAGTGTTTTTTCAAATCCTTGTGGAGCTTCTTCTTCTGTTATTGTGTAATTTTCTGTTCCTTCGCTTTGAACATTTATTGCTCCAATTGTAAGTTTTCCATTTGTTGTTGTTCCATCTACTGTTATATCTGACTGTATTTTAAATTTTCCACCTGTTAACTTTTTTCCTTCTTCAGTTTCTTGCATTAATACCAATTTATAATCTCTGCTTTGTCTTTCATTTCCAATTTGTATTGTTACATTATTTCCTTCACTTACATTTGTTTTTACTAGATTTTGAATTAACTTATATTGGTATACTACAGTAATATCTTCTTTCTTATAATTTCCTATTTTGTTTAAAGGGTCTTTTTTTGCTGCTACATAATGTGATATTTCTTTTCTGCTTGTTGTATATTCTTTTCCAACTATTCCCTCTATCTCATCATTCTCAGCAATCTTATTTCCATCTTCATCTTGATACATTATTATTACTTTTCCCTTTTCTGTTCCATAATCAAATGAATTTTCATCCTCTTGGCTTAAGCTTTTTGACTCTTGCCCTTGAATTATTTCTTTTGTACCGCTACTTTTGTAAATCATAGCTACAACCATTATAATTCCAATTAGAATTATACTTGCTATAATAAATAATTTTTTGTTTGCTTTTGTGTCAAGATTTTTTGGTTTCATGTTAATCCCCCTATAAATTAAAATATTTTATACTTTATTATTTATTTTTTTTTAACCTTAGTCAATATAATTATTAGAAGGATTTTAAATCCTATTACATTATATTCTTAGGGAATTATAGATTTTAAGAATACTTATATATATATGTCATTTTCATTTTTTTTTAGTAATATTTTTGACATAAAAATACATTTTTCTTAGGGCATGTATATTAAACAGATTATTTGTATTATAAAAATTAGATATTGGATTTCTACATAAAATAAAGACCTATGATTTTTATCATAAGTCTTTTATATTATTATTTCGTTAAGATTTTCTATAATTTTACCTATCATACTTGCTAGAATTTAGCTCTTTTTTATATTTTTTATAATCTGGCATATATCCCTCTACCATTTGCCAGAATTGTTTTGAATGATTCATATGTTTTAAATGGCACACTTCATGTAAAACAACATATTCAAGTGCCTTAGGGCTATATTCAATCAATTTTAAAGCTATACTTATATTTTTTGTAGAAGAACAGCTTCCCCAGGCACTTTTCATATCTCTTACCCTATACTTTTTTGGTGCTAGTCCAACCATATTTGTAACTTTTTTCATAGTATAATCTAATTGTTTTTGTATTATTTGCATATACATTTTATTTATTATCTTTTCTATTTTATTAGATAAATTTGGTTCCATCTTATATGTAAATGGTAAATTTATAATTATGTTGCAGTCTGTTATATCTACCTTAATTTGATTAGTTTCTTCATAATTAATTTTTAAAATATACTCCTTCCCTAAAATTTTATATATTTCACCTTCTTGATATTTTTTTAATTCATTATTTTTTTGATTGTACTTTTCTAAAGATTTTTGAATCCAATTAGATTTTTTATAAACTATTTCTTCTATTTGTTTATTTGTTACGTAATATGGCACTTTTACTATTACTTTTCCGTTCTTTATTTGAAGATATATATTTTTTCTTTTGCCTTTATTTATTTCATATTCTATATTATTTATTATCATTTTTACTTCCTTTATTTGTATTTTTTATTATTTTTTGCTATAATACCATTATGGAAAATATAGCAAGATATAAACATTTAAACAATTATTTAAAAGAAAAATTTGGTACGCGTACTTTAAAAATATGCATTGATGGTGGATTTACATGCCCTAACAGAGACCGGAAAAATCTCTACAGGTGGATGTATTTTTTGTAGTGAAAAAGGTTCTGGCGAACTAATTTCTTGTGCAAATGGTACAAGCCAAATCGATAAAATACATAACCAAGTTGTTAATTATTTTAATAGTTATAAAAGCCTTCGCGCAGATAAATTTATAGCATATTTTCAAAATTTTACAAATACCTATGATTCAATAAAAAATTTAAAAGCCAAGTATGATGCAGCTTTAATTAATCCCAAAATAGTTGGACTTGAAGTTGCAACAAGACCAGATTGTATAAACGAAGATATTGTTAAATTATTAAGTAGTTATAAAGATAAATATTATGTTTGTGTTGAACTTGGTCTTCAAACTTCTAATGATGATATTGGAAATTTTATTAACAGAGGTTATTTATCTTCTAGTTTTACTTACGCAACAAAACTTCTTAATAAATATGGCATTGATATTGTTGTCCATCTTATGATTGGTCTTCCTTTAGAAACTTTTAATGATGTAAAAAATAGTGTTGATTTTATTAACCATCATAATGTTCAAGGAATAAAAATTCACTCTACTTATGTTGTTAAAAATACTGGTTTGGCTAATTTGTATTATTCAGGAGAATATGTTCCAATTTCTTTTGACTATTATATGGATTGCTTGGTTTATGTTTTAACTCATATTAATCCAAATGTAGTTATTCATAGGATTGTTGCAGATGCTCCTAAAGATTTGCTTATTGCCCCTTCTTGGAATTTGCATAAAAAGTGGGTTCTTAATGGTTTGGATAAAATTATGAGGGAACAGAATTTATTTCAAGGTATGTATTATGATTTAAAATAGTCTATTTGCTGTTTTAAATCTTTTTTTATGGTTTTATTAATCCATAAGTTATGATTTTAAATTATTATTTTGTGTTTTAGCAAATCTTTTTATAATTCAAATTTATATAATTTTTCTCCATTGTTTAATGTTTTTATAAATTTGGCACCGAATTTTTCATAATAATTGTTTAATTTTGTTTTTAAAAATATTTCTTTGCAATTTCTTTTCCTGCTTTCTTGTAAAATTGCATCATTTAGTATTTTTGAGTATCCTTTTTTTCTATATTCTTTTTTTACATACATTGTTGAATACCATGGTGTTAGATTGGGACATTCTTTACTGTCATTGGGGAATATTGATATAAATCCTATTAGGCTATTTTCTTTTAGCAATATTAATTTGCAAAAATTGCTGCTATTTAAATTTTTTTCTATCTTTTTTATTTTTTCATTTATTCTTCTATTTTTGTTGTTTTCTTTGTCGTCTGCCCATTCTTCATATTCTAGTGTTGCTACTTCTTCTATATATTCTTTTTTGTTTTTTAGATTATATACTTTTATCATATTGTTTCCTTTGCTATTTTTGTTTCTTTTCCACAATTATATCACTTATTGTGGATTGTTTAAATGTTTTTTGCTGTTTTTCTTGTTTTTGCTTGGCGGAGATTATGGAGATGGGCTTGGGGTTATGAGTTGTAAATTTTTGGTAATTGTGAATTTGTGAAATTTGATGTTTTTGTTGATTTTATGCTAGTTTCAAAGATTTATCAAATTTGAACATTTGTGTATTTTTGTGACAATTTTTGAGGATTTCTTCCCCAACTTTTCCCCAACTTATTTTATACATTTGTTCGTTTAAAAATTGGATATTTATGGGAAACCTAAAATTTATATAGGAGGTTTTCAGTTATGAATAATAAAATTACTTATCGTAAAGAAGGAGATTATTTTATACCTAATTTATATTTACCTATACAACCTAAAAAGCAAATTGGAAAATATGGTAGATTAAGATTAAATTACTTAAAAGATTTCAAGAAAGGTCTATATACTGAATTACTTATAGATGGTACTTTAAAACATCATTTATTAGATATAGATGAATGTGCTAATAAAAGAGTACATGTGCTTATAAAGCAATTTGCTGAATCTGAAAATGTTAATGAACACTTAAAAGAACATCATCAAATGGAATGGGTTCAGGCTATGAATAATATTAAAAACAGAGCTGAAGAAATTGTATTAAATGAAATTATATATGTATAGGAGGATATGAAAATGGTTAATTTTAGAGAAGTAAATGATAATGATATTTTAAAAGAGTGGTTAGATTATAGAGAACAGGAGGTTTTTGGTAGTCTTACTGAAGAAGATAAAAAACATCATATTTATTTTGACGAAATTGTTGAGAATATTTTAAAGACTGTACCTAAACAGAGTCAAAAGTATGTTAAAAGACAATTAGATAAACTTGATGAGAATTTTATGGATTATCTTTGTTATTGGAATGAGAAGTATTATAGAAATGGCTTTGTTGATGGTTCTCAGTTAGTTATGGGATGTTTTGAGGAATAAGATTAATAACTATTATATTTAAGATTTTCCTTTAGTATTATTATATTAATACAATATGTTAAACACACATTGCAATCCGAAAAATAAGATGCTAATTTGATATTAGCATCTTATTTTATTTTTATTGTCTCCAATAATCTTTAATCATTTCTTTCTTATACTCATTATATCTATCTGTATATTTTTGCTTAAATTCCTTAACTGTATCTCTTTTCATTGGATATTTTTCTTTTATTCTTTTACAATCTGGTCTTTCTTCATTATTTTTTAGTAGTCTAACTAGTCTATGTATAGAAGTATTTGTTTTATAAAATGGATAAACTAGCTGATTATAAACATTTTCATAAGAGAATATTTCATATGATGCAGTTAATTTATCAGGTATAAATAATATTTCATCATTATCTATACTTGGTATCAATATTTCTTTCTTTTGCCATTCTTGTGCATCAACATCAAATATCCATTTTCCTTTTTTTATTAACTCAATATTCAAGTCATATTTAACAATTATTCCTATTGTAAATTCCAATAATTCCTCATATATTATATTTGTTGTTAAATCTGATACTTTATCTGGTCCGACATTTTCTGCTAATACCAATATATCAGGCATGTCCTCTATGTAGTCTTTAACTTTAATTGCTTCGTCGAATATAATTAGTAAGTCTCTTTGGCAGAATCCTTTTCCTTTTGGTCTGTCACCTTTATTAGAATATCCTAATTTTGTTGCATTTATTTCGTGTAAATGTTCTCCCATCTTCGCCGCATTATCTCTCAAATTGTGTTCTACTGAATAAAAGAACAAATTAAAGTATTTCAATATTTTTTCTTTTGCTTTTTTTAATAATTCGCTTCTTTTTTCGTCTATTCTATATGGATCTATAAATAGTTGATTGTCATGCTCAAAATCTAGTTGAACAATTTCCTGTATTTTTTCTATTTTTTCTTTTAGTTTTTTGTCCATTTAATTTTCCTCCTATCTTTTGTAGGGATACTTATTACTCTTTTGCCTATTTTCTTCCCATTGAACAGCTTGTAAATTTCTAGTAGTGTCAGTTCCACCTTTTGATACTGGATGTCTATGATCAACCTCCCATCCCATATTGCTTTGTTTTCCATAAGATGATTTATACATTGCATTCCCATAGTCATCCTTTCTATATACATCTGGATTTTTTCCCTTCATTTTATGTGCATTGTTCCATGCTTCTTCAATTTGTTTATTTGTAGCCATTTGGCATTCCTCCTTTTTTATTTATATATATAAAAACCAAATTACAAGTATAAAATCCTTTCTGCCCTCTTGTAATCTAAAGAAGAAATATGCTATAATTGAATTATTAAAAGATTGCCTAAGTCTTTTTTATTCGTTCAATGTCATGTCATTGGGCGATTTTTCTTCTTAATTAGTTTATATATCAACTAATTGTTTTAAAATAAACTTTCATTTACTTTATTCAGTTCATTGCTTATTTCTTTCATTCTATAAGCTGTTGCTTCTTCACTTACATTAAAGATTTCTGATAATATAGAAACTTTTTCAAAAAAATTTTTATTTTGTAACTTTATATATTCATTTTTAAACATTTTTTTAGGCATTAAAATGCAACTAGCAAAATAATTTGCTTGCCATTCAAGCCAATCTTCTTCTGTAACTAATTTTTTTCTTTTTAAGTTTTTAAATATGTCTATATTATCAATAAATCTATTAACACTTGATTTAGTTGTATCTTCTCCAAATAAACTTTGCTGACCTGAATCTATATATGCATCTTTTCTTTGTAAATACCAATGTCCTACCTCATGTGCTAGTGTAAAATATAATCTATGCTCTTGATTTTCTTCATTTGCTAAAAATTCATTTATAAGAATGGTATTTCTGTCGAATATTCCCTCTACGACTTGTGAATTTTCATTCAGAAATTTAACTTTCATGGGATTCATTATTGTCATTCCTAGTAAGTTTTTTGTAGAATCAAGTTTTAAATACTGTAGGCTAATATTTAACTTATTTTCAATTATATACTCAATGTCAGTTTGCATTGCTTTATTTAAAGATTCAGGAGAATTTTTTGATAAAAATTCGTACGCATATTCTTCTATTTTTAATTTAGATAAATATTTATGACTTTCCATTTTTTTCTATCTCCTTTAACCATTTATCATGTTCTCCCCTTTTAGCTTCTCTTAAATATGCCACAACTTCAGGATGATTTTTTACAAATTCTTCAACATCCATTGGTATAGAATCATTTTTGTTTCCAACTAAAGTAAATAATTTTTCTTGTTCTTGCTCATTGAGCATAAGTGATTTACTAATATTTTCTAATATATCTTTACTTACATTTGATCTTCTACCACTTTCTATATCACTTAAGTATGTTACAGAAATTTTACTATTTAGTGCAAGCTTTCTTAATGATAATCCCATTTCTTTTCTTTTATTAGAAATAAAACTTCCTAAATTTTCTTTTTGCATACTATTCCCCTTCCTTTTGTAAACTGTCAGCTTACATTTGTAATATATCATCTTTTATGTGTATTTGTCAAGTAAAATATATTTTTTTATTTTAAAATCGAGAAAAGATAAGATAAAACTTATATTCTCTCGATTTTATATTTTTTATTTTATGTTTAATTTTTCATATAAGAATGTCATTTTTTCTATTAAATCTTCTTTAATATCCTTCTGCTTTTGAAGTATATTATTGTTTTTATCTAATAATATATCCAGTAATTGTTTTTGATGTTTTTTGTCTAATTTAGGCACTAATATTCTCTTTAAATATGTATCTGAAAAGTTGTCTCTTACTGAACCTGTAGATAATATTTTTATATATTTATTATATATTGGCGTTTTAAATAGTGTTACTAATAATTGTTCGTCAAAATTTTCCACCGAGAAGTTATAATATGCTCCACTGGTTAAGCAATTATCAAATTCTTCTGGCACAACTGAAAAACTACCTATGCTTGCTCTATATGGATTATAAACAATCGTACCTTTACTAACAATCATTTTCTTTTGACTTTCCTGAGAAAGCTCATCCCCCGTTTTATATTCTGAAAATTCTAGTAAATTGTAATAATTATTTTTATTTACTGAACAAACAGTAAATTCCTTATCTAAATCTTCTTCAGTTATTAATTTTAGTTTGTTATTATATAATGTAATATTATATTCACTTAATGGCACAAAATTATTAAAATCATTTCCTATGTTTTTCCAAAACAGGTAATAAGATGGATCTAATCTATTTTCTATATTCTTTATATTTAATGTCATAAAATCACTACGGTTATGTTTCCCTCTCATATTTTTTGATTCTATTTCATAGTCTTTCAATGAATTATCAATTATGTTGATTTTTTCATTGTCTATATCTGTAGCTTTGTATTTTTCCATGATAATATCCAAATCAGTCTTTTCTCCATTTTTTACAAAAATTCTACCATTAGGCTCAAATCCTACATTCTCAGCTGATGCCAAAAATATATTATAATTTAATTCATCACATTTTTTTATTGTACTAATATTTTCTATAGCCGTATTTGTATCTTTTGTTATTTCATCAATTTTATTTTTAAGATCTGTTTCATATTTTTCTAAATACAATACTACAGTATTTATTGTATCTACACCACTCTGTACAAAAGTATGTGTTGGTAATTCTATAATTGCTTTTATTTTAGCATTTCTCAATATAAATTCCCTTGTTTTAATTGAATCGTCATTTGATAGTATTCCTTCTGGAAGTACTATTAGCATTCTTCCCCCTGGTCTTAATAAATTAATTCCTCTTTCAAGAAATAGTGTTTGCGCATCAACGCTATTTTTTCCTTCTGCAAGGGAATACATTTTTAAGATTTCTGGATCTTTTTCTTTTATAAATGGTGGATTAGCTAATATCAATGAACATCCACTGTTATCATTATTTTCATCATATTCAGATAGAGGATATGGTGTATTTTGCCAATCTACCCTTGCCAATCCATTTCCTCTAACTATTTTTCTTCCATCTCCCCATAACATCATGTTCATTTTAGCAACTCTTACCGCTCTTGGTTCAGCATCAATTCCAAATATTTGATTTTTCTTTAAGTTTTCTTCAAATTTTTCCTTTGTAGTACCGATTGACTTAAATGTAGCTTCAGGCAATCTATTTAATATTTCCTTCATTTTGGCAAAAGACTTTATTAAGAATCCTCCACTTCCACATGCAAAATCAATTATTATATCATTTATATCAACATCAGCTAGTTCAACCATAAAATCAACTATTTTTCTTGGAGTAAAAAATTGTCCTAATCCCTTTCCTCTTAATTGTGAAGGTAAAAATTCTTCAAAAGCTCTTCCTTTTATATCCATTTTATCATCTTTTACATAAAAGTTCTCCAATTTTATTAATACTTTCTCTAAAGTTGTCAAACTAACTTTTAATTCTGGGATTTCTTCAAAAACATCACTATAATAATGTTTCATAGCATCTTCAAACCAATCATTTATTAATTTCATTGGTTCTTGTCTAGGAACATTTTTAAATTTATTTAAATCAAAATAATTGTCTTTTTCTTTATCATGTCTATACTGCTCATCAGCCATTTTTAAATATAGTATTTTACTAAACTCATCAAAACAACTTGCAGGATCCAATTTTTCATTATCTCTTATAATATTATGTATACTTCTAAAAAACCTTCTATAATCAGTAATTTCATTACTATTATTTTGATTATCTAAAACTTCATTTTCAATATTTGTATCTATTTTTTCCTTAGAAACAATGTTTATTAATGGCATATAGTCCATTTGATGAAGTTTTTCAATAGACATATTAATTATATTTGCTTTTTTATTAGCAGCTAAATATTCTCTAAGAATAATTTTTCTTCCATTTGTTATAATACTATATCTAACTTCCTTTGCAAACGAATATGAATCTACCTGTCCTATATTATCTATTACTGATTCCGTTGGTTTTTTTGTTTCAACAATCATAACAGGTTTTTCATTTTTATAAATTATCAAGTCTGCAAACTTCGTTATTTTTTTTCTTCCTTCTTGATATTTTACTGCCTCTTTCCATTTCAAATCCTTATTTATGTCATAACCCAATTCTTTTGTAAATAATTCTTGCAAAAATTTATTTTCAACATCATCTTCCGTAATTAATGCTTCAGCATTGTACTTTATCTTAGCCATTATTTCCCCTCCCTAATATTTTTTTCTATTAATTCAGCAATATATTTATTTATACTATAACCTCTAGTTACATTTTTTTCTTTATTCACTTTATTTCTAACCTTTTTGTATAAGTTATTACTTATTCTCAAGGGGATAGTTATTTTATCTTTCGTTGGAATCTCTATTTCTTTCATATTTCCTCCACAATTTTGATATCATAATATTATAATATTATGATATCAAAATTATATCTGTAAATATTCCTTGTGTCAATAGTTTTTATCATTATATCCGAAAGATTTAGTTTCATCAGTGTCTCAAACATTCGTTTTTCGTAATACTTTTTCTATAATTTCTTTAAAAAATTTTAGGCACCTTTGTGTACAATTCTATCTCTCATATCTTCTATCTTTTTTCTTTTTTAATTTTTTTTCTTCTTTTTCTTTAGTATTCTGTTTTTCTTTATCCTCCAGTTCTTTTATCTGTTCTTTCATCTTCCTAGCATTGTCACTAACTTCATCACATAACTTAATCTCTTTTCTAACTTTCTCTATAACAGAAGTAACACTAATTATATCCTTAGTAACAACCTCTTTTTCAGTTGCATTATCTAATTTCTGCCTTTTATAATACAACCTATTCCTTGTATTCAAAGTCTTTTGTAATTCTTCTTGCTTCTGCTCTTTTAAATTTTCTATATCATTTACAGTTTCTAGCTTGTACTTACATATAAATCTTATTTGTTCTGAATACTTGTCCATCTTTTTAACTGCTTCTCTCATCTCTGGAGAAAGTTTATAGTTTAAATTTTTCTTTGGATAAACTTTTAACAAATAGCAATAGTAATAATATAAAGCAATAATCCCTTTAGGTTTTCTCAATTTTTTTATGCTACCTTTATAAAATAATCTTTTATCATAAGTTTTAGGTTTAATTACTTCTTCTCTACTCGGGTATCTACTGAAAATTTTATTTTTAATATTTTCAATAGAATACTCCTCTCCAAATGATCTTTCAATTCTAATATTTCTTTTGTATGGATATCTTCTTACACTAATTTTATTTGCTCTAAAATACACTTCATACCCAATGCCTTTTAATTTTTTTATAAATTCTTGATATGTCCATGAATGTTCTATAGCATAATCTATATCTTCTTTTGCAAATTTATAATATTCTGATTCCTTCATAGATTTTTTATAAAAGTTTTCAAAATTAATTCCAGATTTACAGTTTTTTTCTTCTAAAACACTTAGTCCATATTCCTCACAAATCTCATCTGATGTTTTTCGAAGTAATGCTGTATTACTAATGTTACTATAATACTTATATCCATCTTTAAATGAAACTGAATTAATTACAAAATGATTATGAATATTATCTGTATTTAAATGTGTAGATACCACTACTTGAAATCTATCTCCCCACATTTCTTCTGCAAGTCTTACACCAATTTCATGAGCTATCTCTTGAGTAAATTCTCCCTCTTTAAAAGATTGATAACCATGAAAAGCCAGTATTCCTTTTTCTTTTTTATATAACTTTTTTATAAATTGCATTTCTTTAACCGCATTCTCAACTCTACAATTTATTCCTGTTGTATAGAAAAGCTTTTCTGTTTTATTTGGATTAGTGGCATAAGTTAATACTTGTTCTATACTATCAAAATTACCTCCTTCATTTTCATTTTTTGTCTTTTCTTCATCTGTTGCATAATCAATTACATGATCTAATCTTTTGTCCACTTTCCACAAACTTGTAGTCGCCATTCTAATTTTTCCTTCCATAAAAAAGGGGATTGGGGAATTTCCCCATTTTGAATTTCGAGCCGACGAAATTCATTGCTTGCTAGGACAATAGCATACACATTTTTAGTACTAAAAAATTACATTTTCTCTATCAAATGCTTCATATATTTTGAAAAATACTTAGACTTTTCAAATTAAAATCCAAGCATTTTTCTTTTAATTTTTTATTATAAAACTTTTAATTTATAACGATTATGATTGTAAGAATATAATTCTTTTCCATCATCTATAGTTCCTTTTATCGCATTATTTATATCTTCTAATTTAAATATTTTGTTTATTTTTCTTAATAAAATTTCTTGTTTTGTGTCTCTTATTGAACATGGTATTTTATCATAACCTAATGTTTTGCTGCTATCATTTTGAATTTTCCTTTTAATATTCTGTATCCATTT
>ENA-ORPD01000975-ORPD01000975.1-human-gut-metagenome-genome-assembly--contig:-NODE-975-length-24310-cov-2.858215_pt1 | contig 24310 bp, 15 predicted proteins | sample MGYA00242143_ERZ509076 | MGnify/ENA primary metagenome ERZ509076 (study PRJEB26280, sample SAMEA2338706) | human gut metagenome | biome: human gut; feature: human-associated habitat; material: faeces... | reverse complement strand
CTTTGGGTAATAACAAAGCCCGGGCTTGAGAAAGTCTGGGCTTTGCGCATAAAAAGAGGCTGTGTCAGCGTTTTGACACAACCTCTTTCCTTCAATGTGATATAAACACTTATAACCTTCTATTTATCAGCCGGAACCTAATCAAAGGACCTTTGTTTCCTAAAGCCTCTGCCTGCATGGCTTCGAGTGATCTACTTGTCAGAATGACAAGTAGAATATAATTGATGAAAAGTTATAGAACCTTTTATGGTCTGGAAATAGCTGATACATTGCACGAATTTGTTCCACCGGCCGACAGCACTACAGACGGAAGGGTCAGATTTCCAAGCCGTCCAGTATCTTCAGGTATAACTCCAATGCTTCTTCGATTTCTTTAATCATGATATATTCATCGGCTGTATGCGAACGCGAAGAACGGCCGGGCCCCATTTTTACCGAAGGGAAAGACATTAACGCCTGATCAGAAAGGGTAGGGGAACCGAAAGGTATACGTCCCAGTTTTTTTGCTTTTTGTACAAACGGGTGACTCTCTTCGATACGTGAAGAGTTAAGGCGGAATGAGCGGGCTTCGGCTTTGCAGGAAATATGTTTTTGTATTTCGGCAAACAGTTCTTCATTGGAGTAAAGTTCGTTGCTTCGTACGTCCACTACGAAACTGCAACGGTCGGGGATGACATTGTGCTGTGTACCGGCATTGATCACCGTGACACTCATTTTGACAGGGCCCAGCAGAGACGATTCTTTGGCAAAACGGTAATCACGGAACCAGGCAATGTCGTCCAATACCTTATATATAGCATTATCACCTTCATTACGGGCTGCGTGTCCTGCTTTTCCGATGGCAGTGACATCAAGTACCATTAACCCTTTTTCGGCAATGGCAGGTTGCATTTCGGTAGGTTCTCCTACTACGGCAAAACTGATAGGAGGAAGTCCGGGCAATACACTTTCGATACCCCCTTTTCCCGATACTTCTTCTTCGCAGGATGCCAGATAAATGAGGTTATAACTTTGTTGCCTGCGGCATAGTTGCAGAAACACCTGTAAGAGTGTCACTACGCTTGCACCGGCATCGTTGCTGCCCAATCCGTAAAGTTTCCCATTCTCTTCGCGGGGAGTGAACGGATCTTTTCGCCAACCGTTGACCGGTTTTACGGTATCGATATGGGAATTGAGCAGGATTGTCGGTTTCTTCAGGTCGAACATGGGACTCAGACACCAGATGTTGTTTCCTTTACGGCCTGTAGTCATACCTTCGGCCTCGATATAGTTTTGCAGGTAATCGGCTGCTTTTTCTTCTTCGCGGCTGAGCGAAGGGATGCTGATCAGAGATTTCAGCAAGCCGACAGCTTCGGATGTAATGGATTCGTCTATCATTTCTTTTTTTGCTTTGAACGGATGCAAATGTACAAATAATACTTGAATCTTTCAGTTTGTCAGACAACTATTTATCAGGTACTATATGGCTAAGTGCCTGACTCTGTTAAGCAAAATAATTCAGTGTTCACACCTGATAATTCCAAATTAAACGATACCTTTGCAGACGAATAACTAACAACAAAGGATATGACTTATCATCATTTATCTGTCTTGGTTCATCGTCAGGCTGAAAAGTATGGCGACAAGACAGCTCTGAAATACCGTGACTATGAGAAGGCACAGTGGATCCCTATCTCTTGGAATGAATTCTCGCAAACTGTAAGGCAGGCCGCCAATGCCATGGTGGAACTGGGGGTACAGGAAGAAGAAAACATCGGTATTTTCTCTCAAAATAAGCCGGAATGTCTGTTTACGGATTTTGCCGCTTTTGCTAATCGTGCGGTGACGATTCCGCTCTATGCAACCAGCTCTCCGGCACAGGCACAATACATTATCAATGATGCACAGATACGTTTCTTATTTGTAGGAGAGCAGTTCCAATACGATGCTGCTTTCAGTGTATTTGGCTTTTGCCCTTCACTTACCCAGTTAATTATTTTCGATCCAGCAGTAGTAAGAGACCCGCGTGATATGAGTTCCATCTACTTTGACGAGTTTCTGGCCAAAGGAAAAGATTTGCCGCACAACGAAGTGGTGGAAGAACGTACGGCACGTGCCGGTGCCGATGATTTGGCAAATATATTGTATACGTCCGGTACTACCGGTGAGCCCAAAGGAGTGATGTTGCATCATTCTTGCTATCTGGAAGCATTCCGCATTCACGATATTCGTTTGGTGGATATGACCGATAAGGACGTTTCGATGAACTTCCTGCCTCTGACCCATGTGTTTGAGAAGGCGTGGACTTATCTCTGTGTGCATAAAGGAGTACAGGTATGTATCAATCTCCGTCCGGCCGACATCCAGACGACGATTAAAGAAATTCGTCCGACGTTGATGTGCAGTGTACCCCGTTTTTGGGAAAAAGTATATGCAGGTGTCCAGGAGAAAATTGCCGAGACTACCGGTATCAAGAAAATGTTGATGCTGGATGCCATCAAGGTAGGGCGTATCCACAATCTTGAGTATCTGCGGGTAGGTAAGACGCCTCCCAAAATGATTCAGCTGAAATATAAGTTCTACGAAAAGACTATTTATGCCTTATTGAAAAAGACTATCGGTATAGAGAATGGTAACTTCTTCCCGACGGCCGGTGCCGCTGTTCCTGATGAAATCTGTGAATTTGTGCATTCCGTAGGTATCGATATGTTGGTGGGATATGGCTTGACGGAATCTACTGCGACTGTTTCGTGTACTTCGAAGACCGGTTATGACATCGGTTCGGTAGGACAAGTGATGCCGGAGGTAGAGGTAAAGATCGGGGAAGACAATGAAATTCTGCTTCGGGGAAAAACGATCACGAAGGGATATTATAAGAAAGCGGAAGCTACGGCAGCTGCTATTGATGAAGAGGGATGGTTCCATACCGGAGATGCCGGCTATTTCAAAAATGGTCAGTTGTATCTGACGGAACGCATCAAGGATCTGTTCAAAACATCGAATGGAAAATACATTGCTCCCCAGGCATTGGAAACCAAATTGGTTATTGACCGTTATATCGACCAGATAGCTATTATTGCAGACCAGCGTAAATTTGTATCTGCGCTGATTGTACCCGTATACGGCTTTGTGAAACAGTATGCCAAAGAGAAAGGTATCGAATACAAGGACATGGCCGGACTGTTGGAGCATCCTAAGATTATTGCTTTGTTCCGTGCACGTATTGACACGTTGCAGCAACAATTTGCCCACTACGAACAGATTAAACGTTTCACATTGCTTCCTGAACCGTTCAGTATGGAAAAGGGAGAACTGACTAACACTCTGAAACTGAAACGCCCGGTAGTGGCACGCAATTATAAAGAGGTAATTGATAAAATGTATGAGGAGTAAGAACACGAAATTTTGTATATCTTTGCTCCCCATTATTAACGAAAACCATAAATAAGAAGTATGATTACTATTGAACAACTTAAAGACGTGAAAGAGCGCACTGATGCGCTGAGGAGGTATCTTTGACATCGACGGGAAGAAAATTCAGGTCGAAGAAGAACAATTGAGAACACAGGCTCCGGGATTCTGGGATGACCAGAAGAAGGCCGAAGCACAAATGAAACTGGTGAAAGGATTACAGAAGTGGATTGACGGTTACAACGAAGTCAAAACACTGGCAGACGAACTGGAACTGGCTTTCGATTTTTATAAAGACGAACTGGTCACCGAGCAGGAGGTGGACGAGGCGTATGCAAAGGCTCTGGAACATGTGGAAAACCTGGAGTTGCAGAATATGCTTCGTGATGAAGCCGACCAGATGAGTTGCGTGCTGAAGATTAACTCCGGTGCCGGTGGCACGGAGAGTCAGGACTGGGCATCGATGCTGATGCGTATGTATCTTCGTTATGCCGAGACCAATGGTTATAAAGCAACCATGGCCAACTTGCAGGAAGGTGATGAAGCCGGTATTAAAACCTGTACCATCCAGATCGAAGGCGACTATGCTTATGGATATCTGAAAGGTGAAAACGGTGTACACCGTTTGGTTCGTGTTTCCCCTTACAATGCGCAGGGTAAGCGCATGACTTCTTTTGCTTCCGTGTTTGTCACTCCGTTGGTGGACGATAGCATTGAAGTGAATATTTTGCCGGCCTGTATCTCTTGGGATACTTTCCGTTCGGGAGGTGCCGGTGGACAGAACGTAAATAAAGTGGAATCCGGCGTTCGTTTGCGTTATCAGTACAAGGACCCTTATACCGGAGAGGAAGAGGAAATCCTGATTGAGAATACCGAAACCCGTGACCAGCCTAAGAACCGGGAGAATGCGATGCGTCAGTTGCGCTCTATTCTTTACGATAAAGAATTGCAGCACCGCATGGCCGAACAGGCCAAAGTGGAAGCCGGTAAGAAAAAAATCGAATGGGGGTCGCAGATACGAAGCTATGTATTTGATGACCGTCGTGTAAAAGACCATCGTACCAACTTCCAGACCTCTGATGTAAACGGAGTGATGGATGGTAAAATAGAAGGCTTTATCAAGGCTTATCTGATGGAATTTTCGTCCGAAGAGGCTTAAACATAACAGAATTGTAACATCCTCCGGGGTTTTCTGCCCCGGAGGATGTTTTTTTTATTTCCTTTCTTTGCTCATCATTTTATTCTCCATATTTTTGGCTGGTTAAAAGATTTGTTCTTACTTTGTTAGCGTTGAACTTTAAAGCTAACGATTATGAGTAAGAATAAGAAAAAAGTAACACACAGCAAGAAAGAAGAAGAACAAGCCAAAAAGGTTGTTAAGGTAGTTTTTGTCTCGCTGGTCATTCTGGCATTGGCTATGATTATCGGTTTTTCTCTTTTGGGCTAAGAGTGAGTGATTAGTGACTGACAATTAGTGATTAGTACCGTATAGATGAATTGTACTAATCACCGGTTATTAGCTGCTAATCACTGCCAATTAATCGCAAATCACTAAAAAGACGGATGAACAAGCAACTGATTACTATTTTTTCTATCTTCTCAATTACTTGTCTGGGGATGGTTTCTGCCCAGGAGTCTAAATCTTTTCTTCCTGAGGTGAAGAAAGAATCATTAACCTTCAGTTCGGAGGACAATAAGTTTAAACTGACTTTCAATGGCCGTATCCAGGCAGATGGAGCGGTGTTTTTTGGAGAGGATTACCAGCCCATAGGCAATGGTGTCGGATTTAGGCGTGTACGTTTAGGTGCCACTGCTGCATTTGGTAAAAGATTATCCGGTAAAATAGAGATGGATCTGACCGATGGCGGATTTTCGTTAAAAGACTGTTTCATTAAATATGCTTTTCCCAACGGGCTCTACTTTAGGGCAGGTAATTTTAAAGAGAGTTTTGGGATGGCTGCAATGACTTCTTCGGGCGATTTATGGTTTATGGAGAAAGCGAATGTGGTATCGGCATTTGCTCCTGAATATCATATTGGCGTACAGGGAACTTGGGAACATGACCAGTTCCTGGGGGTAGCAGGTGTACATTTCAAGCGAATTGAAGGTAATAAAGAAAAAGATTATTCTGAAAGTAACAACAAAGCCGGAGAAGATGAAGGAATATCGGTGACTGCCCGTGCGGTTTGGCAACCTGTTTCGGCAGATAAAGTGAAAGGCTTTCATCTGGGAATTGCTGCATCTTATCGCACTCCGAAGACTACGGTTGGTTCACTGATGCCAAATACGGTGAGATACAGTACAAGGTCGCTGTCTTATATCAATAAAATCAAGTTTCTGGATACGTCGCCTATTGCCTCGGTCAGTCACGACTGGCTGGCGGGTGCCGAGTTGGCCGGATTCTACAGAGGGTTTCGTTTTCAGGGAGAATACATTATGAACAACACAGTGCGTATGGAAGGATTAGCGACGGAGAAGTTCAATGGTTTCTATGTACAGGCTGCTTATCTGCTGTTTGGCGGACAGCAGCGGTATAGTAAATCACGTGGCGCTTTTTCACAGCCGTCGTTTGGGCGTAGTTGGGGCGACATAGAACTGGCAGCCCGTTTTGACCGTATCGACCTGAACGGAACAGAGGTGATGGGCGGATCGGCCAACGGATGGACGTTTGGGGTGAATTATTATGCTACCCGGAATCTTAAATTCCAGATTAACTATTCGTATGTAGATAATGATAAATATGCCAATGCCTTCGGACAGGCAGCGGTGGGGTATAAATCGAACGGAGAGATTGCTTACAAACCCGAGGAAGTAGACGAATCGTTGGGGAAGGGGGGGAATGCATATGGCATTCTGGGACTCCGTATACAATTGAATTTTTAAATATGCCACAAGAGATAGAACGTAAGTTTCTCGTTAAAGGAGACTATAAATCACAGGCTTTTGCGCAGAGTCGCATTGTTCAGGGCTATATCAGCAGTGCCCGTGGAAGAACGGTCCGGGTACGTATCCGCGATGGAAAAGGTTACCTGACTATTAAAGGAGCCTCCGATGCTTCGGGGTTGAGCCGCTATGAGTGGGAGAAAGAACTGCCGCTTATTGAGGCAGAGGAACTGATGAAACTTTGTGAACCGGGAGTGATCGATAAAACCCGATACCTGGTTCGTTGCGGGAAACACGTATTCGAAATAGATGAATTCTACGGTGAGAATGAAGGACTTGTAGTAGCTGAGGTTGAATTGGGGGCAGAGGATGAAATGTTTGTAAAACCTGACTTTATCGGGGAAGAGGTAACTGGGGATGTTCGCTACTATAATTCCCAGTTAATGAAAAAACCGTATACTACCTGGCCGTAGCTAACAAATAATCCGTATATTTGTTTCTTTAGTTACGGGCTCAAGAATAAAGATATATGGAACAACTGTACAACTACTTGCCGGAAAAGCTGGTGACCTTTATTCTGGTCACCTTGTTTTCACTTTTAATAGGACTCTCGCAACGCAAGATCAGTCTGAAGCGTGAAGGAGAAACCACTCTTTTCGGTACGGACCGCACCTTTACGTTTATTGGAATGTTAGGGTACCTTTTGTATATCCTCGATCCGGAAGAGATGCGGCTCTTTATGGGAGGCGGGTTGATACTCGGTATGCTTCTGGGATTGAACTATTACGTAAAACAAGCCCAGTTTCACGTATTCGGGGTGACGACCATTATCATTGCGCTGATCACTTATTGCATTGCTCCTATTGTTTCTACACAGCCTTCCTGGTTTTATGTCATGGTGATTGTAACCGTTTTATTATTCACTGAATTGAAGCATACCTTTACGGAGATTGCACAGCGAATGAAAAACGATGAAATGATCACACTTGCCAAATTTTTGGCTATCAGTGGAATTATTCTCCCCATGCTGCCCAATGAGAATATCATTCCGGATATCAACCTGACCCCCTATACCATTTGGCTGGCTACAGTAGTTGTCTCGGGCATTTCTTACCTTTCTTATCTGTTGAAGCGATATGTCTTTCGTGAATCGGGAGTATTGGTTTCCGGTATCATCGGTGGATTGTATAGTAGTACGGCCACTATTTCGGTATTGGCGCGTAAAAGCAGGAATATCCACTCGCAGGAAGCACCCGAATACGTTGCTGCTATGCTGTTGGCTGTGAGTATGATGTTTCTGCGTTTTATGATTTTAATTCTTATTTTCAGTTCCACCATCTTTGCCTCTATCTATCCTTATCTTTTGATTATGGCTGCTGTTGCAGCCGGCGTTGCCTGGTTTATCCACTGCCGGCGGAAACGGACGCCTGGTGCTGATCTTGTGGAAGAAGAGGATGACAGCAGTAACCCTTTGGAGTTCAAAGTAGCACTGATTTTTGCCGGACTATTCGTTATCTTTACTGTGTTGACACATTACACATTGATTTATGCCGGTACCGGAGGATTGAACTTATTATCGTTTGTGTCCGGATTCAGTGATATCACTCCTTTCATCCTGAACTTATTGCAGGGAACCGGGAGTGTGGCGGCCACTGTTGTGATGGCTTGTACCATGCAGGCCATTATCAGCAATATTGTGGTGAATATGTGTTATGCACTTTTCTTTTCGGGTAAACAGAGTAAGTTGCGCTCATGGATATTAGGCGGTTTCGGCTGTGTGATTGCGGCAAATGTTGTCGTACTTTTTTTCTTTTATCTGATTTAATGTGCGTTATCGAACAACTTCTGATAAAAAAGAATAAAAATCGCCCTATTTCACCTTTCTTAACTCCGAGGGTTTCGTAAACGAATATAAAGTCGATATTTTCGTTGCCAATCTGTAACAAATACTATGATTTTGCGTCTGATAGACTATAAACTAAAACATAACTTCACATGAGAAACAAACTACTACTATTATTGCTGTTGATGTTTATAACATCCGGCATGATGTATGCTCAACAGCAGAAACCTCAGCAAACCCAGCAACGTACAACAGCTCCATCTTATACATTGAAAGGCGTGCTTCTTGACTCGCTGACGCAAGAGGGAGAACCTTATGCTACGATCAAAATCGTGAAAAAGAGTGCTCCCCAAAAAGCCTTGAAAATGGCCGTAACTGACTTGAATGGTAAATTCCAGGAAAAATTGACTGTCGCTCCCGGAAACTATGTCGCTACTTTTTCATCTGTAGGTAAAGTGACATTGGTGAAAGACTTCACCGTAAAGGCAGGAGATAAAGTAATTGACCTCGGACAATTGAATATGGCTGAGGCTACTAACGAACTGAAAGGCATAGAGATCGTTGCCCAGAAACCATTGGTAAAGGTGGATGTGGACAAGATTGAATATAACATTGAGGACGACCCGGACTCAAAGACCAACACAGTGATGGAAATGCTTCGTAAAGTCCCGTTGGTTACAGTGGACGGTGAAGACAACATTAAGGTGAATGGCAGCAGCAGTTTTAAAATCCATGTAAACGGTAAGCCGAATAACATGATGAGCAATAATCCGAAAGATGTGCTCAAAAGTATGCCTGCTAATACAATTAAGCATATCGAGGTAATCACTTCTCCGGGAGCTAAATATGATGCAGAAGGTGTAGGCGGTATCCTGAATATCGTTACTGTAGGCGGTGGCTTTGAAGGGTATACCGCTACTTTCCGTGCCAGTGGCAGTAACCGTGGTGCCGGTGCGGGCGGATATGCCACTATTAAGTCGGGTAAACTGACTCTGACCGGTAACTATAACTACAATTATAATACAACTCCGAAGAGCTACTCAAATAGTTTCCGTGAAAACTTCGACTCGGAAGATCAGAAATATCTGGAATCAAACAGTACTTCCGATTATGACGGTAGTTTCCAGTACGGTAATCTGGAAGCCAGTTACGAAATTGATACATTACGCCTGCTGACTGCTTCTTTCGGTATGTATGGAGGTAGTAATGATAATAACAGTGACGGACTGACTACGATGTGGAATGCAAACAGAGATGTGTTGGCTTATCAATATGGCTCTCTGAGTGATGGAAGCGGTTCGTGGTATTCGATGCGGGGTAATGTCGACTACCAGCGTACGTCTAAAAAGAATAAGGACCGTATGATTACTCTTTCCTACAAGATCAGCACTCAACCCCAGAATTCGGATTACTACACTAAGTATAGAGATATAAAGGATCCTTTTGAATTGGAAATTATTGAGAAGTTCCTATTAAACAACTCTCACTCGGATGGAAAAACGAATACTACTGAACATACCTTCCAGGTGGACTACACCACCCCTATCGGAAAGTTACATACGATAGAAGTAGGTGGCAAATATATTATCCGTAATAATTTAAGTGATAATAAGTTGTTCGAAGCTAAAGGGGCAACCGACGATTATGAATACAACAACGACCGTAGCAGTAAGTACAAGCATATGAACGACATTCTTGCTGCTTATTTAGGATACACTCTTCGTTATAAGGGCTTCTCTTTTAAACCGGGAGTACGTTATGAATATACCGCTCAGGATGTAAAATATTTGGCTGGAGCTATCGGTCCGGAAGCGGATTTCAGCACCAACTATAATGATTTTGTTCCATCTGTTACGATGGGTATTAAGATTGGTAAGACACAGAACTTGCGTGGTGGTTACAACATGCGTATCTGGCGTCCGGGTATCTGGAACTTGAATCCTTATTTTGACGACCGTAACCCGATGTTTATCAGCCAGGGTAATTCGAATCTGGAAAGTGAAAAGAGCCACTCGTTCAATCTGAGCTATAGTATGTTCAGTATGAAGTTCAATGTGAATGTTTCTTTGCGTCACTCATTTGGAAACAATGGTATTGAGCGGGTGAGCCGTCTGATCGGTAAAGGCGGTGAGGACTTCCCCGGAGGACATCATGCTCCCGAAGGTGCATTGTACAGCACGTACGAAAATATCGGTAAGAACCGTAATACAGGTCTGAGCCTTTATGCTAACTGGAATGCTTCTCCCAATACTCGTATCTATCTGAATGGTGATGGTAGCTACGCTGATATTAAGAGTCCGGCCCAAGGATTACATAATTATGGATGGAGCGCTTCTATGTATGGTGGCATTCAGCATACTTTCCCATTGAAAATACGTGCCAGTCTGAATGCCGGAGGAAGTACTCCTTACATTAGCTTGCAGGGTAAGGGATCGGGTTACTATTACTATAGCCTGAGTGTGAACCGTTCATTCATCAAAGATCGTTTTACGGTAAGTGCTTATGTTAGCAATATCTTCGAGAAATATCGTTCGTTCAACAACACTACTATCGGTGAAAACTTCTTGTCTAAGAATAGCAGCCGCTATCCGAGCCGTAGCTTTGGTGTCAGCCTCAGCTATCGTATCGGTGAGTTGAAAGCCAGCGTGAAGAAAGCTGCCCGCAGTATCAATAATGATGATGTGAAAGGTGGCGGTGGCCAGGGTGGTCAAGGCGGTGCTAACTAAGAGTTAGGACTTCTTGGTAAAGATAAAAACAGAAAGGTGTAGCTATCCGTAGTGGTAGCTACACCTTTCTGTTTTTGACTGGGGATGTGTCATTATTCACCACAGAGTAACACAGAGTCCCATAGAGCGAACTTGATCTATTGATAACTACTGAATATTTATCTGTGTAAATCAGTGTAATCTGTGGTGAATACGAGTTTCGGTACACCCCATTTCGTCCGGTTGCCGGTTTATAATGAATGATCTGCCGGCACCTCTTTCCCCGACCAGGCTTTCAAGTTGGTCCATTCGGCGGGAGGAGCTGACCAAAAGGCATCGTCAGCAGGTAATCCCAGTGGTAAGAACCCGGTCAGACACAGATAAGTACTTCCCGTATTGATGTAGCTTTCCGACATTTTTATCTGATTACCGGAGAAACCTATCCTTAACCAACCGTTTGCGTCAAAATTGTCGGCTGACCGGAACTGATTTTCAATGACCTTGGTCATTGCACAACGTACTTGGGCGGGAGTAATATGTTCGGGAAGCAGATGTAGTAGGGCAGCTTGCCCTAACGCATGAAATACTCCGGTACGATATACGATAGACCGTCCGATTACCGGATAAGTTCCTTCCGGTGAAATAAACCGTTCCAACTTGAAAAAGGAGGGCGCAGCCTATGCAGCGTGACCGCAGAAAACGCTATTCCCCCGCCCGGCATCCGGTGCTTTTGCATGACGATTAATATGTCAGTTAGCATGGGGTGAATCACAAAGCTGTTGTAATAATCGAGATGGAAGTCAGCCCCGTCACCGTATTGGGCATCTCCCTTATACCAAAGATCCCTGAACTTGCGTACTCCGTAGTTGAGGCGTACCGTGTCGCACTCACCGGTGAATTCTTGCAATGCAGCCTCTACGATAGAGGCAAACAGCAACCAGTTGCTTTCGTTGGGTTTAATGGCACGGCTTCGCTTCAACTCCGTCACTACCCGCTTGCGGGCAGATGCAGAGAGATTACCCCATAACTGTTTGGGGGCGCGCAGCAATCCTTCTGCCAGGAATGCGGCATCTACCAAGGGCTGCGAAGGTTCTCCGAAAATCAGGTAATCGGGTGAGGAGGGGTTAACGGCATTGCTGATTCCTTTTACAGTCAGCTCGATGTATTTCTTGCGTAACTGTCCTTCCGGCGTATCGTCCGCTCCCAATTCCAGCCATGGAGCCATGCCGCAAACTGTACGTCCTACTGCTTCCAGATAAGAGAAACGTTGCCGGTCGGGGGCAAGCGATTGGTATGGCATTCTTTTCTTCAGTGTTTCGTTAGCCAGATTGCTGAGTACCGGATCGGCCAGGCGGACAAGTGTCTTTACCCAGACATCCCGGTCGGCAGTTCCTGGCCGGCACTGTGCCCAAAGACAGGGGACTGCCGGCCATCCTCCGGCCAGCAATCCCCATACAATAATTAAGATGATCCGTTTCATTGAAGCGATCCGTCTTCTTTATATTCCACTACCACTACGTCCGTAAGTGGCTTTTTCCCCGGAGTAGTTACACGGATGGTATTTTCTCCTGCCTTTAGTTTGACACCTTTCCATACAACTGTGGAGTAAGTGTCTGCTTTTTGTTTGCCACAACTGACACCGTTTACAAACAGTTCGGCTTCCGGGGCAGTGGTGAATGCCATGAAAGTCTGCTCCGGTTGGTAGCGAAGCCTGCATCGCTTCTCTGCCAGGTAAATCATCGGCTCCTGTTTGTTCCAGTTTGCTTTATAGAAGTAGTAGGAGTCTTTCTTCACCTTTCGGTCGAAGGTGACGAGACCTTTGTCATTGATACCCGGGCGGTCACCTTCCGTACGGTGGGCAGCGCCGAAGTCGAACATGTTCCAAACGAATGTACCCCATACGAACGGACGTTCGGCTATGATTTTCCAATTCTCCATATGATAGTAGGTCTGCCAGTTTTCAGGGTGCCACCATCCCGAAGCGGACGGTTGCCTGAGCGAGTCCTGCTGGTGGTAGATACTGGCTCCTGCCCCGTATTCACTGATGCCGATACGTATTTCGGGATATTTCTCGTGTGTACGGTCCAGAAAGGTTGCCAATGTTTTCGGAGTACTTCCATACCAACCGTCGTAACGGTTCCAGGCAATGTTATCGGTAATGAAGTTCAAATCACCGTTCTGGTTGCTGGCGGAAGTTGTCGGACGGGTAGGGTCTTCCTGTTTCGCCAGTACATTCAGTTCTTTGATATACTCTACAGGATTGTCCCCGACTTCCTTCAGTTCATTGAACAGGCCCCAGAAGCAGATAGAGGGATGATTGTAGTGCTGGCGAATCAGTTCGATGAGTTGCTGTTTGCCATTCTCACGGAAGGAAAGCTGGTTGACAAAACCTTTATCCGCATATCCTCCGGGACCGACAAACGGAATCTCAGCCCAAGTGACGATACCGTGCCGGTCCATCAAATCGTACATATAAGTTGCCTGCGGATAGTGTGCCAGGCGGATGGCGTTGACTCCCATCTCACGCATCAGTGCCACATCTTCTTCATGATGCTGGGGACAGAGTGCGTTACCCACTTCGGCACGATCCTGATGGCGGCATACCCCATGGAGTGGCAGATGCTTGCCATTCAGGAAGAATCCTTGAGCCGGATCGGTATGATAATAGCGTAGACCTAATGGCTGTGTTACACTGTCGATCTGTTTACCGTTCTTGTGGAGGCTGACAGTGACCTGATACATAAACGGGTCTTCACAACCATTCCAAAGACGTGGTTTTTGAATCAGTAAAGGAAGCTGTTCCTGAATATCGGTCCCCTGTTTCAGCGATATGCTCCGGTTTTCTTTGCAAATCACTTTAGAGCCGTCCGTCACTTGGATCCGAAGTTCGGCTGCTCCATCGGCTGCTCGGTTGGACAGGTTCACTTTGGCACATACTTTTGCTTCTTGGGCGCTGACGGCTTCCTGCACCAGATAAACTCCCGGTGAAGCATAATCCAGAGGCGAGATGCAAGTCTCGTCCGTAATCAGCAGATGTACATCCCTGTAGATTCCCCCGTAAAAATTGAAGTCGCCTACGAGTGGCATTATGTCCAGTTGCTCACCGTTATTGGCACGTACCAGAATGGAGTTCTTTTCTCCGTATTTCACTAAGTCTGTGATTTCGAATATAAAGGCTCCGTATCCGCCCCGGTGTTCGCCAATGTGTTTGCGGTTGATGAACACGTTGGCTACACTGTTCACACCTTCAAAGCGAAGAAACAGGCGCTTGCCTTTCCATTCGGGACGAACATATAGAGCTTTTTCATAGTTCCCGATACCCCGTTTGTAGTCTGTTTTGCCGGCAAGCGCATCTTGTGCATTCCAGGTGTGCGGCAGGTCTACCCTGCGGGTGTCTCCCTGTACCTGATGCGAGAAACGGAAATTCCAGTTATTGTTGAGTAGAATATCCTGACGCTGGGCGTGAAGGGAGAGAGAGAAGAGAAGTAGGAGAAGAAAGGGGATTAAATCTTTTCCTCGGCCCCTCCGCCATAAGGAGGGAAAATAGTTACATTTCTGCTGTTTCATATGTTCTTGATTATGTATTGATTAATGATGTTATTATTGAGATCATCTGTATTTCCCTATCCGTTTTGTAATACGTCCGCTTTCTCCGGTCCGCCCGGTTCGGGAGTTTCTTGTGGGTGAATCACATCGAAATAATAGATGCCTTGTTCCTTCAGATAGTCCAGGAAGGACGGCAACCGCATGCAGAAACGGCTCCAGTCTTTTGCGCCGGGTGAAGTCCATGCCGATTCTGCCAAGGCTATCAAACGCGGGAAGGTCATGAAATCCAGTCGTTTGGCATCCGCGATCCGTTCGGTCCAAAGTGTGAACTGCATACCCAGTATCTGATTTTCGTATCCTTTAAAGAGATGACTGACCGGTTCGGGAAAAGCGTAGACATCTTGCAACGGATTGAATCCATCCCAATAGCGTCCCACTTTATGTGAGGCATCCTGTACGAAATCGCCATACAGCGGACGGCGTGGAGTCAGCACTACCTGATAGCCCTGTTCAAGCGCTTTCAGCAACTGGTACTTGCGGTCGTGACGCCACCACATCACCAGTGCTTTCGAGGGGGAGATACCGGCATCCACTATTTCGTCCCAACCGATCATCTTCTTGCCTTTGGCTACTACCAGATCGGCGGCACGGCGGATGAAGTAATGCTCCAGTCCGGTTTCATTGACCAGCCCTTTTTCCTTTATGAAGTTCTGGATATCCGGATCTGTGAACCAGTTCTGGTTACCATAGTGCACTTCGTCACCTCCGATATGGATATAGGGAGCCGGAAAGAGAGCGGTTATTTCATCGAGCACATCGCTGATAAAACGATAAGTTTCTTCTTTGCAAGGATGGAATGTGAAATGCTTCCAGCGTCCTTCACCTCCCCCCGATACCTCCGGATAGGCACGGCAGACTGCCGTGGCATGTCCCGGCATATCGAACTCCGGAATCACCATAATCTGGCGTTCGGCTGCATAGGCCACGATCTCCCGGATGTCGTCCTGTGTATAGAACTGCGGAGCTGCTTTGGCATCATGCCAATTACCGACGGCTCCTATCTCCGTCAGCTTAGGATATTTCTTGATTTCAATGCGCCATCCCGGTTCGTCTGTCAGATGCCAGTGGAATACATTGAGATGGAGCCTCGCCATCAGGTCGAGGTATTGTTTTACTTTCTCTTTGCCGAAGAAGTGGCGGCTTTCATCGAGCATAAATCCGCGCCATGTGTAGCGTGGCGAACTGTAAATCCGGCAACAGCGGATTTTGCCCCGTCCGTGCTGTGCCAGTTGTCTGATGGCCTGGCCGGCATAAAATGCGCCTTTCTCAGAAGTGGCATCAATGAAGATAGAATCCGGCGTAATTTCCAGTTGATATGCTTCATCCGAATATGCTGTACCGATGGCAGGCAGAGACTTAGAGATAGTAGTTCGTACACACTCAGCCGAAATTTCGTCATAAGAGAATGTGCCTTTATGTGTCTCTATCGCAGAAGGAGCGGGGAATAGCTTTTGTGCTTGTAAGCCTTGAAAAGCAAATAGAGCAAGAAGAAGAAATTTTATTCTCCCTCTTGCTGTATTATGAATGAATAATGGTCTGTTGGTTCGTTTCATCCTATGTCTTTAACTTGTTAGCATTCTTTTTTACTTAAATACTTCCATTATAGGCCTTCCGATCCATACTTGTGGCTGTTTCAGTTTGAAAATGGCAGCCACGGTAGCGGCTACGTCAAACTGCATCATGCTGGCCTGAATCTCATGCCCTTTCCTGATATTTTTCCCCGAGATGATGAACGGAGTCTGCATTTCCAGCATTGTTTTTCCTCCGTGTCCTTTATTGATTCCGCCATGGTCGGATGTTACTATAAAAATCGTTTCATCCAGCATTCCGGCTTCTTTCACCGCGTCAATCACTTTGCCGATGTATCCGTCTATTTCTTCAAGCTTCTGGTAATAAGCCGGTGTGTCATGTCCTTCCTTATGTCCTACATGATCCGGATTATCCCAAGCGATAAGTGTCAAAGCCGGCTTTTTCTCTTTAATATACTTCACGGCTGTTTCGCATAGTTCCGTAGGATGTTTTTCGTAGTTAATCCCTTGGTTGTATTTGTTTACTGCCAGCGTATCTACCAGGTATTTGATGCCGATCCATTCGTAGAGAGTGCCAATTTCAGCTTTCGGGTCAGCTTCGCGGAGCAATTGGAATACAGTTGGAAAAATGCCATCTTTACTTAATTCTTTCGAAGGAAGATCCGGAGTGCTTGAATTCCAAGTCGTGTATCCGTGTAGCTCCGGGCCTGCTCCCATGAACATAGATGCCCAGTTCACTGCACTGGACGAAGGGAGTACAGAGCGTTTGGTCAGTGTGTAAGAACCATCATTCATTAATTGTTTGATATGGGGAATATTCGCTTTCTCTACACTGTAGGAACCCCAGCCGTCCAACCCAATCAAGACTACATGTTTGGCTTTCCACTTGCTGCCGGCATGGCAATTGGGAACTATCGTTAATAAACAGATAATTAAACAGGCTAATTTAAACACTTGTGTTTTCATGATACTTTTTTATAATAAAATTATTTATCTAAATCTTTTCTACGCTTCAGGGCTTCCAGAAAGTAGTAGTCTGCATAGTTCAGAGGTACGTCGATTTCACTATTATGCGGAATACTGCCTACGCTATGCATCAGGATAAAATTGCCGTTAGTGCCCAATGTGGCCCGATAGTCAGGTGAGGCGAGACTATGCATGATGCGGTCTGCATATTCCCTGTAGGAAGCGGCATCGGGGACGTCATATGTGCTGATCTCGTACAGGGCAGAAGCGATGCAGGATGCGGAAGAGACGTCCCGGGGTTCATCGGGTATATTGGGTGCGTCCATGTCCCAATAAGGTATCAGGTCTTCGGGCATGTGCGGATCATTTTTCATCCTATTGAATGTTTTCAGTGCCTGATCCAGATATTTGCGGTCTTTCGTTTCACGATAGCAAATAGTGAAGCCGTAGATGGCCCATGCCTGTCCGCGTGACCAAACCGATTCATCAGCATATCCTTGTGCTGTTTGTTTATGGCGTACGGAGCCGTCCGAAATATTGTAGTCCACTACGTGATAGCAACTTCCATCAGGACGGAAATGCTCGGAAAGAGTACGGTCGGCATGTGCTACGGCTACTTTATGGAAAGTGGAATCACCGGATAGTTTGGTTGCTTCGAACAGAAGTTCCAGGTTCATCATGTTGTCAATGATAACCGGACATTCCCAGCCTCTTTCACTTTGCCAGCTATTACCCTTTACATCCCAGCTTTGAATGACTCCGGCATTGGGGCGGAAACGCGTACAAAGTGATTTGGCTGCCTGTACCATTACGTCTTTATATGCAGCTGTATCGGGAGCGAGCCTCAGGCCGTTACCAAAACTGCAATTAATGATGAATCCTATATCGTGATGCCAAGTCAGGTGCTCGGCCGGGCGGATGGCTTCAGTATATTTTCTGGCCAGTGGGAGGTAGCTGGTGTCACCTGTCAGTTCGTACAGATACCAGATGCTACCGGGAAAAAATCCACTGCGCCAATCGGCATATCCGCAATAATATACAGATCCATCTCTATTGAGAGTTACAGGATTGAGACATTTTCCACTGGCCTCGATGGTGTCGATGGCCAAACCGAGTTGTGCTTTGGCAAATTCTACATTTTCTGTTATAAAAGACGGTACTGTGGGTTTGTGGCTTGAGCAAGCCACACATATCATTGCGCAGGCTGCTCCCAATAAGGGTTTTAAGTTCATGTTTTATTGTTTTTTTATGGTAAAAGAATAATTTCCTGTTTTATAAATGTTTGTTGCTGTGAGTGTAATGCGACAAATCGATTTACCCCATACATTGGATAGCCGGGGATCTGTTAATGGGATTATTTCTGTTTTCACATCGAACAGTTGTTTATCATATTCTATGACGGCTTTCTTTCCTTTTACTTCCAATTGAATTTTTCCCGGTATTTCCGTACACACCTGCCCCCATGTCATGAAATTGATTTGATTGGGCTGTTTGGCTGTCTTCAGACGGAAAGAATCTGAAATCCGTAATTGTCCTTTCTGAAGTGAATAGGAACGTATCCATGATTCCACTTCTGCTTCGGCCGGATAGGCTGTCGCTATATTGGCTGTGAATGTGTTTTTCCTTTTGTCAGCTTGTACTTGTGTTGCTTTATATGTTGCTCCGTATTTCTGGGGGACGCCATTAATCAGGGGGAGATTGTGATAATTGCTCTGCATGGTCCAAATGGTGTAGCGATCCTTGCTGAATGTCTGGCGTGTATAAGTCCCTACTCCGGCATCAATAAGAAAAGGAGTTTGGTCTATCCAGAATGAGAAGGTACCTGCGTCATTATGATTATGGCTTTCGTCGTTATATCCTCCTTTAGCGGCCAGGAAGTTTCCTTTATTGTCAGTTATATAGCAGAATTCGGTTTCCGGATACCAGGAGAATGGGGGAGTGAGATGTGCCGCTTGAGTTTCTTTTAGTTCGTTCGCAATTTTTATAGCAGCAAGCGTACGGTATATATCGCGTCCGGAAGGAAGCTTATTGGTGTTAATCATAGCAGCGAATCCTTTCATTTCGTTACTGTTTACAGCCTTGCCATACCGGAATATCAAGGGAGCGTCTCCACTGCTTTTCGCCGAGGCATCAGCGAAATTAACCACCCATCCTTTGCCCACGTATGAACGTGATATATATTCGCCCATATTCTTTATCATGGGATTATCGAAGATGGAGACAGTTCCTCCGGTAACGGCTGACAGTAATTCCAGATAATCAAACATTTTTCCTGCGGCATGTCCCCAGTAGGAGGGACCTTCCTCACATGCACCGTCGGTATGGGTATAGTTGATGAATTTATCTACCGAAACCATACTGCGGTATACTGCCTTCGCTAACATTTCTTTATCATTTTCAAGCAGCATAAAACACATTAAGGCGTTGCTGTTACACCAAGGATTCCAGTTGTTGACCATCATTCCCGGTTTATAGTCCACTGCCATCCACCAGAAGTGATCGTTATTCATGTAAGGATCCAGTATACGCTGTTGGAGCGTATGCCGTAAACGTTCGGATATGGCAGGATTGAGTTTGTCAAATTCTTGATGCATGTAATAATAGGTCCATGCGAGTAAAGAGCCCAGGTCACCTGCTGTCAGGTCTATGATGTTTTCTTTAAAATCGGGTAGTGAGCGGTGAGACTGTTGTGCATTCAAATGGGCGGCTAATGCCCAGGAAGTCATCTCGCTGGAATGATATACACCGTTGATCAGCTGATCGATAAATCGTCCTTTCCCTTCTGCGAGTTCAGCGAGTAGCAGGTCGGCTATGGCATTGTTATTGTTGGCGAAGGGAGTTTCCATAACGCTACGGTTGCCGCTGCGTTCAAATTCCATATAATCAGTAGCTTTCACAACCTGCCATTGATAATTCAGCTGCTTCTCTCCGCGAAGGATACATTCATTCTTGAAAGAGCCTAAAAAAGTGTCCCATCCGGTTCGGTCGGTATAGGCAGGATAAGTGACCCATTGTTGATTTAATATAAGCACTTCCTGCAAACTGCTTACGCTGGCTTGTTTTTGAAGATAGTTCCGTTCTGTATAGCTGAGGGCTCTTACAGTACAGCATAGCAAGAGAGTGAATATTAATAATTTCTTCATCGTAATAAAATTAAGATTTTAACGTAGGCAAAGTAACAAAATTTATTGCTATTTCATCTTACTAAATGGTTCTTAATGCTATATAAATTTTCTATTTTAGTTGGATATTTGAGGGAGTCAATCCTCAAAAGAGGAAAAGTCGATAAGAGAGTTTATTTAGAACTTTCTTTTCAGATGGAATAGAGGGCGTGTGTCGAAACTCATCACAGAAGACACTGAGTAACACAGAGTGAATTTTAAGTCATTGATTATCTATGTTGATAATCTGTGATAATCCGTGTAATCTGTGGCGAAGAGAGTTTTGACACACCCCTTTGGTTTATAAGAATCAGTAGCTTAAACGTATTTGTTTAATTCCAGCCCGAGTTCTGAGTCAGTGATTTATTCATATCAGTTTCATGTTTTGGGATTGGCCATACATAATATTGGTCTCCTCCCCATGTATAAGGATAGGTGACAGTACCCCATACATCTTTCATCCCGGCTGTACCATCAGCATTATTAAACTTACTTTCTTTCCATGTTTTCCAACGGAGTTCTTCGTAAAAGTCAACCCCTTCACCCGCTGTTTCCCAGCGGAATTCATTCTGGATGCGAATGCGCATATCTTCCTGTCCCTGGACCATAGTGGCAGTATTGCTGTTCAACAGTGCAACACCGGCACGTTGGCGTACTTTATTCAACCATTCGATGGCCTCGTCGGTTTTACCCTGCTCATTCAATGCTTCAGCCAATCCTATGACGACAGTTGCGTAGCGGATAATTGGCAGGTCAATCGGAGATTGTTCGCGATTGGTCATTTCACTTGAACCTTCGGCAACAAATTTGCGGAACAAATAGTATAAATGGCTCTGGGTGTCAGTGCGTAAGTCATAAGGATAATCGGTGTCGGCACCATAATAAGGCCAGCGTGAAGTGAAGGTGTGGTCTACGCTGTTTCCGGAACCATCATATGTAGCATATGGAGTGATGACAGTCTGGGCTAAACGAGGATCTCGGCTGTCATAAGCAGCTTTAATACGGGCCTCGTTTCCTGCCGGCAGATAGAATGCTTTTGCCTTGTCACTCAGCTTTTCCAGACGTCCGTCTACTTTTGCTTTTATTTTTTTTACCATATCGTCTAATGCCTCTTCCGTACCGTCAAAGCCGATTTCGCGATACTGTGCTTTTACTGTTGCCGGATCAGTATTACGCAAGAAGAATACTTCACGGTCTTTAATATCTAAGCTTGAGAACCCCGGAATGTATTCATCCCAGTTAAATTTACTGCCGTCTATATTTTCGTAGGTTTCTACAAAATCCACACTGGCCAACATGGTGTTCCAGCAAGAACCAAATGTAGTACGGCCACCATAACGGAAGCTCATGGAATTTCCGTAAGTGCTGCCATTGTTATCGATACACTGCAAAGAGAAGATAGCTTCATCACTCTGTTCATTAGCTTCTTTGAAGAGTTGCTTGTAACCATCCTGAAATAATGAATGTCCCAATTCACCTACTTTACGGAAATCTGCTTCCGCCTTACTCCATTCTTTGGTCCACAGATAGATTTTGCCACGCAGTGCATAAGCCACTGATTTGGTGACATGACCCCATTCTGCTTTACCGGCAGCGATACGGTCGGGGAAATTCGGATCGTTTATTGCGTCGGTTAAATCTTGTATGCAGAAATTCCATATATTCTCTTCGCTTTCACGTGGTTTGTCTGCTTGATCAAGTTCCATAGGCGTATTATAATAAGGAACACCCCTGAAGACTGCATTCAGTTTGTAATAATAAAACGCACGCAATACTTTTGCTTCGGATAATAATTTGCCTTTTACGCTTTCACTTATCGGTGCGTCGGGTAGATGTACAATGGCATCATTGGCACGATAGATACCTGCATAATGTTGTTTCCAATAGTCTGAGAATATTCCGGAACCGATAGAAGCTGTACCGGCCAGCAGTGGATAATCGTTGTCGCGGCAGGTTGCACCCACGCTGAATGCCTCCATTAGATAAGCCTCTTTTGCCACATACCCTTCGCGCAGGGTGGCGTAGATAGAGGCTACTCCCATAGTACAAAAGTTTTCATTACTCCACATACTGCCCGATGATGCTTTATCATATGGCTTTGTGTCCAGTAAATCTCCCTGGCAACTGCTTATAGCAATTGCTGTGGCTGTTAATATGAATAATTTATTTAATAGTTTCATAAGATTTCAAGATTTATTTAGAATGTTATATTGGCACCTATTGCAATTGTTCTAAACGGAGAATAGCCCATACCGGTAGCAGATTCCGGGTCTTGGCCTTCAAATCCGGTAATTGTCAGCAGATTTTCAGCTGAAACGTAAACACGTGCATTCTGCATAGCGATTTTTGAAACCCAGTTTTTCGGTAGAGTATAACCTAAAGACAGGTTCTTCAATTTGATATAATCACCTTTGTATAGCCATAAAGTTGTATTTCCATGACGATTTTGTACATAGCCGTCTATATAAGCCATACGCGGATATTTCGCATTGATGTTGGTACGTGGATCATCCGGATTTTCGGGATTGTAGAAATAATGGTTTTCGGCAATCCGTTGTGCGATGGTGCTACCCCATTCTGTAGATGCGGCATTATAGCCAGTGGTTGCTCCCCAGTATATGCTGAATCCGGCAGCTCCCGCCCATACCATAGAGAGGTCGAATCCTTTCCATGCGGCAGAGGCCTGAAAACCGAAATTGTATTTGGGCTTATTGGATGTTTTTTGGAAAGTATAGTCGTTATCGTCACCATATACTCCATTATTATTGGAGTCGGCATAGATGTAATCACCATACCAGATCTTGTTTTTGGCAACCGTCTTGCCCGGCTGAAATTCATATCCGGCTGCGATCATGTCTTTTACCCATGTCATATCTTTTTCTGTACGGATCATACCGGTCTTAGGTCCTCCTTGAGGATTTACGCTGCCATCCGCATTGTAGTAAGAGCCATTGCCATGATAAACGTTCCGTAAATAGTATTCATTCATCATGCGGCCTTCAACAATGGGGGTTGTGCCACCACTGGACACTTTACCGATATTATCTTCCCATTTACCTCCGGTCAGTTTGTTACTCGGATCTTCTACCCATGTTCTTTCATAAGAGCCGTTATAGGCATCTATATTGCTTTTGTTGTATGAGAAGTTGCCGTTAATGGAGTAGCTTACCCCTCCTATGTTATCACGCCATCCCAGTGATAACTCAACTCCCTTATTGCTCACTTTGGCGAGGTTCTGACGGGGGGCAGTCATTGTTCCGAATACATAAGGAATAGTTGGGCGGTATAAGATACCGTCGGTTTTCTTCTGATACAGGTCGGCACTTATGCTCAGACGGTCCTTTAATAAATTAACATCAACACCAAAGTTGACAGAGGTGGTAGATTCCCATTGCAGTAAGCTATTGGCGATGGCACCCATATACAGTGCAGAATTTAAGGCATTTCCAAATACTGCGTTGGTGGTACTGTATACCGACATGTATTCGTAGTTACCAATTTCAGAGTTACCTAATTTACCCCAAGATGCACGGATTTTCAGGTTATCCAGCCAGGCACGGGTATTTTCCATGAAGCTTTCTTCTGAGATGCGCCATGCACCTGATAAGGAAGGGAAGAATCCCCAACGATGATCTTTATGGAAGCGTGAGGATCCGTCATAACGGAAATTCGCCTCAAATAAATACCGGGAATTATATGCATAGTTCACGCGTCCGAATACAGAACGTGTGGCATAATCCTGGGTTGCACCTTTGGTACTTGTCATTTCGGTTGCTTCATCAAACTGGTTCAGTGATTCGTCGATCAAGCCTTTCTTTGCGGCATCTACAGTATAGTAATTCTTGTAGAATTCCTGATAACCTAACAATGCGGATACATCGTGTTTCTGAGCAAATGTGTGATGGTAGTTTAACAGGTTTTCCAATGTATAAGAATAATTGGATTCATAACCGAAACTTGTGCTTAATTGAGAAGGAGGAGTGATACCATCGACAATTACCCCGTCACTGAAACGTGTCTGATAAGCGGGTACTCCCCATTGGCGGGTTTCGTAGATGTAACGGTTGTAATTGAAGTTGAAATCCCAACTTAGATCTTTAAAGAACTTGACCTTACTAAACAGGGTCGTGTTGAAACGGTTGTAGCGTTTGAAGCCATCATTCCGTGCCAGTTTATATAGTGGGTTATTGGCTGTTGCACGTTCGTCCGGACATTCCGGGTAGCCGA